>VOFB01000168.1_pt1:10000-245366 | contig 245366 bp, 230 predicted proteins | sample 5384141 | NCBI WGS metagenome assembly VOFB01 (sample SAMN12384721, study PRJNA508395) | human gut metagenome | isolation source: healthy gut A | host: Homo sapiens | reverse complement strand
CTTTCTGATTGCATATAGCGATTACTTTACACATAATTCTGACCCTCCGTATTCTTTTGGTTATTTTTCATTTCGATAAACATCTACATATAAGCGTTTATACTTTCCATTCGTTCTTTCTATAGAACTAAAATTTGAAATATTTCTTACCTGCCACCGGCAATCTCGCTGCATTTTCTTTAAAAACCAGCGAAGTTCCTTTTTGGTGCCAGATAATCTTACTTTTAACATATATTTCACCTCCAATCTTTGCCTGATTTCCATAACACAAAAAAGGCACTTTCCTAAACTACTAGGAAAGTGCCCTAAGGTACAAAATCTTATGAAATTGAACTCACCATATGCTGTGAAACATGCATATTTCAGCATTATCACGCATTATTACAAACAAATTTGTTGCAATTTTGTTGCAAAATCCAATTACAATATCTCTGAAATAACGTATTTTCGTTATTACTCGATGATTGTAGCAACACGTCCTGAACCTACTGTTCTACCACCTTCGCGGATAGCGAATGTAAGACCCTGGCTCATAGCGATTGGGTGAATCAATTCGATTGTCATTTCTACGTTATCACCAGGCATGCACATTTCAGTTCCTTCTGGAAGCTGAACAACACCTGTTACGTCAGTTGTACGGAAGTAGAACTGTGGACGATAGTTGTTGAAGAATGGAGTATGACGTCCACCCTCGTCCTTAGTCAAAACGTAAACCTGAGCTGTGAATTTTGTATGACATGTAAGAGTTCCCGGCTGACAAAGAACCTGTCCTCTTTCGATGTCTGTCTTCTGGATACCACGAAGAAGTACACCAGCGTTATCACCAGCCTGAGCCTCATCCAACTCTTTGTGGAACATCTCGATACCGGTTACAACGGATTTCTGAGTTTCTTCTTTGATACCAACGATTTCTACTTCATCATTCAAGTGAAGAGTACCAGCCTCTACACGACCAGTAGCAACAGTACCACGACCTGTGATAGAGAATACATCCTCTACAGGCATTACGAATGGTTTATCTGTGTCACGCTCTGGATCTGGAATATACTCGTCGATTGTGTTCATCAATTCCATGATAGCATCGCCCCATTTGCCGTTTGGATCTTCCAAAGCGCCAAGAGCGGAACCTTTGATGATTGGGCAATCTGTGAAGTCATACTCCTCAAGCTGCTCTGTTACTTCCATCTCTACGAGTTCGATCAACTCTTCGTCGTCTACCATATCACATTTGTTCAAGAATACAACGATATATGGTACACCTACCTGACGAGACAAAAGGATGTGCTCTTTTGTCTGAGCCATAACACCGTCAGTAGCAGCTACTACAAGGATAGCGCCGTCCATCTGAGCAGCACCGGTAATCATGTTCTTAACGTAGTCAGCATGTCCCGGACAGTCAACGTGAGCGTAATGTCTCTTCTCTGTCTCATACTCAACGTGAGCAGTAGAAATTGTGATACCACGTTCTCTTTCTTCTGGAGCCTTATCGATGTTCTCGAAATCTGTAGCTTCGTTACCGGATACTCTTGCAGCAAGTACCTTTGTGATTGCTGCTGTTAAGGTTGTTTTACCATGATCTACGTGACCGATGGTACCAATGTTACAATGCGGTTTACTTCTTACATACTTTTCCTTAGCCATTTCTAAACGTCCTCCTAACATTTTTTAAATTTTAATTTAGAAATATCTGCTATATACACATAGCTTAATTATATGGGAAAGTTGCTAAAAAAGCAACCCCCCAAAATTGTTACATTAACGAATTAACATTCTCATCCGTTCTTCTGTGCCAATACTTTGTCCTGTACGTTCTTTGGACATTTCTCGTATTTCTCGAAGAACATGGAGTAGTTACCACGTCCCTGAGTAGTAGAACGAAGTTCTGTTGAATAACCGAACATCTCAGCAAGTGGAACAAATGCGCGAACAATCTTTCCACCACCGATATCGTCCATACCTTCAATCTGACCACGTTTTGCGTTCAGACTTCCGATTACGTCACCCATGTATTCCTCAGGCATCGTAACTTCAACCTTCATAATAGGCTCTAACAGCACTGCATCACCTTTCTTCATAGCATCTTTGAATGCCATGGAACCAGCGATGTGGAATGCCATTTCACTCGAATCGACTTCATGGTAAGAACCGTCATAGCAGTTTGCATGAACACCCAGTACTGGGAATCCGGCAAGGATACCTGCCTGAGCAGCTTCCTGAATACCTTCGTCGACAGCTGGAATGTATTCCTTCGGAATAGCACCACCAACGACTGTAGACTCGAATTCGTAAGTGTTCTCGCCGTTTGGATCCATCGGTGTGAAACGAACACGACAGTGACCATACTGACCACGACCACCAGACTGTTTTGCGTACTTCGAATCGATTTCGACTTCTTTTGTAAATGTTTCTTTGTAAGCAACCTGTGGAGCACCTACGTTTGCTTCTACGTTGAACTCACGAAGCAGACGGTCTACGATAACTTCCAAGTGAAGCTCACCCATTCCGGCAATGATTGTCTGACCGGTTTCCTGATCAGTATGAGCACGGAATGTCGGATCTTCTTCAGCAAGTTTTGCCAAAGCTTCACCCATTTTACCCTGATCGTTCTTTGTTTTCGGCTCGATAGCAAGCTCGATAACCGGTTCAGGGAATTCCATGGATTCCAGAACAACCGGATGTTTCTCATCACAGATAGTATCACCTGTTGTTGTCAATTTGAAACCAACAGCTGCTGCGATATCTCCGGAATATACTTTATCCAATTCACTACGTTTATTTGCGTGCATCTGCAAAATACGTCCGACACGCTCTTTCTTTCCTTTTGTTGCATTGAGTACATAAGAACCGGAGTTCAATGTACCGGAATACACACGGAAGAATGCCAGCTTACCAACAAATGGGTCTGTCATAATCTTAAATGCCAATGCTGCGAATGGCTCATCATCAGAAGATTTACGAACGACTTCGTTACCATCTTCGTCTGTACCGGTGATATCAGGGATATCTGTTGGTGCAGGCATGTACTCGATAACACCATCTAACATCTTCTGTACACCTTTGTTCTTGTAAGCAGAACCACAGTATACCGGAACAGCCTCACAAGCGATTGTTCCTTTACGAAGAGCTTTCTTCAAATCTTCAACGGATGGCTCTTCACCTTCAAGATACTGCATCATCAGATCATCATCCAAGTCACAGATTTTCTCAACAAGGTTTTCATGCCATTCTTGAGCAAGATCTTTCAAATCATCCGGAATCTCAGTGATTTCGATATCCTCGCCCTTGTCATCTTTATAGTAGTATGCTTCCATCTCAAACAAATCAACCAATCCGACGAAATCGTCTTCCTTACCGATCGGAATCTGAACAGGAATTGCATTTTTACCCAAACGATCAATAATCGTCTGTACTGACATAAAAAAGTCTGCACCCATCTTATCCATTTTGTTGATGAATGCCATACGTGGTACATTGTAAGTGTCAGCCTGACGCCAAACGTTCTCAGACTGAGGTTCTACACCAGCTTTTGCATCAAACACACCAACTGCTCCATCCAGTACACGCAGTGAACGCTCTACCTCTACAGTAAAGTCTACGTGTCCAGGAGTATCAATGATGTTGATACGGTGCTCCAATGCACCCGGTTTAGCTTTGTGATGATCTTCCAAAGTCCAGTGACAGGTAGTAGCGGCAGAAGTAATTGTAATACCTCTTTCCTGCTCCTGCTCCATCCAGTCCATTGTGGAAGCGCCATCATGAGTCTCACCGATTTTATAATTCACACCGGTATAGTACAGAATACGCTCTGTAAGTGTTGTCTTACCGGCATCGATATGAGCCATAATACCAATATTTCTGGTACGCTCAAGTGGATATTCTCTTCCAGCCAAAGCCAGTTCCTCCTTTTTCCAAAATAGGTGGCACAAGAATTACCAGCGGTAATGTGCGAAGGCTTTGTTTGCCTCTGCCATCTTGTGCATATCTTCTTTTTTCTTTACGGATGAGCCAGTGTTGTTTGCAGCATCCATAATCTCATTGGCAAGTCTCTCCTTCATGGTCTTTTCCCCTCTCGCACGAGAATAGGTTGTCAACCAGCGAAGAGCCAGCGCCTGACGACGATCCGGACGAACCTCGATTGGAACCTGATAAGTGGAACCACCGATACGTCTAGCTTTGACCTCGAGTTCAGGCATTACGTTGTTCATAGCTTCATCGAATACTTCAAGAGCATCCTTACCTGTCTGCTCTGCTACCTGCTCAAATGCACCGTATACGATTTTCTGAGCAACGCCCTTTTTACCGTCCAGCATAATGTTGTTAATCAGCTTTGTAACAATCTTATTTTTGTAAACTGGATCAGCCAATACGTCTCTTTTCTGAATATGTCCTTTACGTGGCACGTTACTTCCCTCCTTAATAATAATTAATTCACAGGTACTCACGACTTGTGTCCGCACCAGTTTAAAGTTTGCTCACTTTTATATAGTAAGATGCAAAAATTAATCCGGTACTTTTAAATTAGCTTATTTTGCAGCTTTCGGTTTCTTGGCACCGTACTTAGAACGAGCCTGCTTACGATCAGCTACACCTGCGGTATCCAATGTACCACGGATAATGTGGTATCTGGTACCAGGAAGATCCTTAACACGTCCACCACGAATCATAACAACGCTATGCTCCTGAAGGTTGTGGCCTTCACCCGGAATATAACTTGTTACCTCGATGCCGTTGGAAAGACGAACTCTGGCAATCTTACGAAGTGCTGAGTTAGGCTTCTTCGGAGTAGCAGTACGTACAACAGTACAAACACCACGCTTCTGTGGAGAACTCGTATTAACGGACTTTTTCTTCAAAGAATTGTAGGATGACTGCAGTGCTGGAGAATTGGATTTCTTAGCAACCGATTTTCTACCCTGCTTTACTAACTGGTTAAAAGTTGGCATTAATTTTCACCTCCTGTAATCTAATTTGTCATGGTCTGCGGAACTAGTTGTCCTATTTTTGAGGACACAAAAAAGCCCACACGAAACGCATGCTAAATCATTATATCGTGTGGACTTTCCTTTGTCAAGCCGTTTTTTTCAGTTATTTCCATTGATTTGCCATTAAAACAACATCGGAAAATCAATTTTTTTCAATACATAACTCATCGGGTCAAATTTCTGAATCGTCCGAAGAATTTCACTCTGTTTTGCGCACTCCGAAATCTCCCTGCACCACGTTACATCCTGAAACGCTCCTATCACTGCCAGTAAAACCCAGATTAAAACAATTCCGATACAAGCACCGAAAATGGCACCTCCCAGCCGGTTTACGGTTTTCAGCACCGGTATGTGGTCTACTAATTTCAGCACACGGACTACAATTCCCACCGCAATCACTGCCACAAGAAGCGCAATTACATACGCCGCACCGCTTTGCACTTCAGAATTTGCTGCAAACAGCGGTTTTAGAACCGGCACCAAAATCATCGTAAGGGCAAGCACCACAACCATCCGCAAAAGCGAAAATACTTTTAATAAAAGTCCTTTATGAACGCCATCCAGTATGCACACCAAAAAGATTCCGGCGGCAATCAGTTCCACAAGTGTTGTACTCATGTTTTTTCCTTTCTCATTTCGTCTGCAATCGTATTTTCTGTATCGTCGATGAATCAATCAGTGTATAAACCTGTCCATCTGATGTCGGATACACCGCATCAATCTCCTGCTCAAAATGATAATCAAATTTGTCATGTCCATTGGTTCTCAAAATATTGCAGGAACGGTTTCCCGTAAAAATAATTTCATCTCCGTACATTTCCATATCTGCATATTCATAAGAAATGTCCTGCTGCATTTTTTCCCTGCCGGACAAATTATACAAATTTAATGTTTGTTTTTTTGCATTTCCCTCTTTTTGCAGGACAAAAGCTAACGCATCATCTCCCACAGCAAGGCTTTTAATTGAATCTGAAAATGTTTTTTCCGTAACGACTTCCGGCTGTTTCATCTGTCCAAAAATGGAATACCCCTTTTCGTGGGCAACCAGCACTTCATCATCCGACACGAATTCAACATCGGCAATCATCTTGTTTCCGAATGACTTTCCGCCTACCAATGTATTTTTGTCCTGTCCAACTTCCGTAAAATTGTAAAAGCTGACTTTCGTTTCAAAATCACTGCTTTGCCTGCTATCATATAAGAAGTGACAACACTTTTCCCATCCGGTGAAATATCAAAATCAAGCGGATATCCTTCCTCCGAAACATTGGTTGGAATTTCCACCAATAAACTCTCTGCATTGCTGTACGGATTATAAATGTTTAAAACATTGGAATCCTTATCCTGCAGAAGAATCGCAACAACGCCCTGTCTTGCCACTTTTGCGCGCACAATCGGAAGGCTTGTCTCAACGGTAACGCCTTCGTCTTTTCCATTATAAATATAACACTGTTTCCCGCTCACATCAGCAACCGACACATAATCGCCACACACGTCCACCTGTGGCTGCTTCATTTCATAACCGCCATTCCACAAACTTTTCCCTTCGTTATTAATCTCACTAATACCACTGCGGCTGTATTTTAAAATATTTCCATTATGATATCGGTAATTCACATTGTTACTGTCGCTGCGGTTTACTTTGTTTTTCACTTCATAGCCACGGTAACATCGATTTCCATATAAATAAGAGGCCACACCAAAGCCGCCGGCAACAAACATCAGCCCCAAAATCACCAGGCCTACAATCCATTTCTGTTTATTTTTCAAAAAGTCTTTCATTTTCTACCCTTCTTGCTCGTACTCGAATCGAAAATTTCTCTGATTACGGTAACTTATATTATAGCATAGAAAAGAATTATTGTGCAACGCCATTTTGCGCAGGTGCCGAAGGTACGGGCGTTGGCGAAACACTCGGCACCGACGTATTTTCCTGTGTTGGTGGAACCGTTGATGGACACGGAGTAAGCTTTGCTTTCTGTGTCTCTACAATCGTCTTGTCCTGATTTGCCGGGCGCGACCGGTTCATTGTCTGGATTGTATTCAACTGCTTTGCTTCACCTGATTGAGCGCAGACTGGTTCTGCATCAGTACAACAAATGCAAACACGACAATCAATGCAGTCACTGCCGCTATGCCATACCCCATATGTACTTCCTTCTGTTTTTTCTTTGTCCGAAACTTTTCTTTTTCCTCCATAATACCGCGAATATTTCTCACCACGCGGTCATCTTCCTGCTCCACAATATGAACATGACGATTATTTTCCCTCTCCATATAATGAAGCATCTCTGGATTTTTCTCATAATAAATATAGTAACCCTTTTGTTTTTCCAACTGTCCGCTACGATACAAAAAGAAACTATCTTCACCGTCTGTTTCATCATAAAGATATAAAACCTTATCCCGTTTTTCAAAATTCAGTTTATGCATCTGAAGAAGCTGCCCCGCCTGATTAACAGAAAATCCCTGACAACTGTAAAACCATCCGACAATTTCCAAATCTGTAAAATTTTCCTTCATTTCCGAATAAATGTAATCCCAGTCTTCATCGGTAAATTTCGGGCCGCTCCGTCCTGCAAAATTATGGATTTCCACGACACCTGAAATCTGGTAAATTTTCTCCCCATCACATATCAGGCTCGTGCCCAAAAGCACTGCTGCCTTTTCCATCCCATGACTCTGCTCTGCCAGACGTTTTACAAAACGAATGACATAATCTTCCATGTAAATTCGTCCCCGTCCCGGAATCTCTCCAATCTGCCGAACACTTTTTGGTCTTGTCCACTGCATGACTTGTCCTCCCTTTATTGTTTTTTTTTCTCAATCGACAGTTTTATCATATCACGCCCGGAGAGCGGATTTTGTCGATTCAGAACCCGAGAACAAATTTTATTGAAGTTTTTTTTCGCATGATTTTTGGAAATAATGAGAATACTTTTGTTAGGATGCCCGGTTTTCAAAGCCAATGGGTGTTCTTTACCAAACAACACAGAAAGGTTTTTTATTATGGCAGAATATTTTAATCCCGGCGAAAGCCGTTCCTTATTTAATTTTACTACATCACTTCAGAATTTATTAGAGAAAAAGAATTACCATTCACGTGACATCGTCCTTGTCTGCATCGGCTCCGACCGCGCCACCGGCGACTGCTTAGGTCCGATTGTCGGTCATAAATTAGCACGTTTTTGCAGTACACATAAAAACAGCCTCCATCTTTTCGGCACGCTGGAACAGCCCATCCATGCTAAAAATCTGGAAGCCACCTTACAATTCATTCATTCCTGTTATAAAAACGCACTGATTATTGCAATTGACGCATCCCTCGGTGTCGTCGAGCACGTCGGCTATATCACGTTAGGTGAGGGAGCACTCTGTCCCGGCGTCGGTGTTGATAAAAATCTTCCGGAAGTAGGTGACATTTTTATCACCGGTATTGTCAATCTTTCCGGATTTGGGAGCCAGATGCTGCTACAGACAACGCATTTGAATCTTGTCATGCAGCTCGCTGATTTCATCAGTCTCGGACTGTTTCGATGTCTTATGCACTCACAGTTCCGTTCTTCCCTCAAGTGCGCGGAATAATGTCATTTCGTCAATAAATTCAAGCGCACCGCCAACCGGAACTCCGCTGGCAATCCGGGTTACTTTAATCCCCGCCTGCTTGACATATTTGCTTATCCAAAGTGCTGTTGCTTCTCCTTCCACCGTGGAATTTGTCGCAATAATAACTTCTTTGATATCTTCCCGTTGAAGGCGCTGCAGCAGTTCCTTGAGTTTTAAGTTCTCCGGCTGCACACCAACCATTGGATTCACCGCACCGTGAAGTACATGGTACACGCCCTTGTACTGTCCGGTTTTCTCATAAGCCGCCAAATCACTTGGTTCCTCGACTACCATAATCGTCTGGTGGTCTCTTTTTTCGTCCGCACATACCTGACACAATTCCCGGTCAGACAAATTAAAACATTCTTTGCAAAAACAAATCTTCTGCTTTGCCGTCAATATACTGTCCGCTAAATGTTTCACGCGTGCTTCCGGCAGATTTAAAATATGCAGTGCCAGCCGCTGTGCTGACTTTGGACCAATGTTTGGCAAGCTTGCCAATTCTTCGATTAAATTTGTAATCGACTCACTATAATACTTCATTAGAATGGGAAGCCTCCGCCAAGGTTCAATCCGCCGGTCAACGCTTCCATGGATTTTGCGCTGTCTTCTTCGAGCTGGCGCAATGCCTCGTTCGTTGCTGCCACAATCAAATCCTCTAACATTTCAATATCATCCGGGTCAACAACTTCTTCGCTCAATTTTACGGAAAGAACTTCTTTTTTTACCGGAAACCTTTACCGTAACGGCACCGCCGCCGGCTGTCGCTTCATACTCTTTTTCTTCCATCTCTTTTTGTGTTACTTCCATCTGACGCTGCATCTTCTGCGCCTGCTTCATCAAATTATTCATGTTTCCCGGCATTCCGCCCTGAAATCCACCTCTTCTTGCCATTTTTCTTCTTCCTTTCTTTTTCTATGTCGGTCAATCCAACATTTCAATTTCTACATTTTTTATTATATTCCGCAGCTCCGGCAAAGCATTCATTTCCTGACGATTTTCCACAAACCGTACATCTAACGAAATCTCTTTGCCCGTCAATTGACCGGCTGCCTCAATCAGCACCTGCTGATTTTCCTCTTTTTTAAAATACTCGGCAGGCATTCCCTGCGTAAAGGCAAGGACTAATTTCCCGGCCTCCGATACGGAAATCCTCACATCTAAAAGCATAGACCGCGACACCTGATCGATTCGTCCAAGTATCTGGTTCCAGTTTGCCACCACATCTCTTACATCATCAGGAACTGCTTCAGGACGAATTTCTCTCTGTGGCTTAATTACCGACTTGTTCTCAGATGTTCCCGCACTTTGCGCTGCCACAAAGGTGCCGGACTCCATCATCTCCTGCCACTGTTCATTCTTCTGCTCCAACTGGTTTAACCGCTGAATCAGCGAATCGTAATCCGTCTGCATCTGCGGACGGCACAAGCGAATCATCGCCATCTCAAGCATGACACGCTTATTGTTTGCATATTTCATGTCATTTGCCAAATCCGACAAAATACGGATATAGCGGAACAAAATTTCCAATTCAATCTGCTCTGCAAAACGGGAAAGTTCCTGCCTGTTTTCCTCCGACATATCCACTAACTGCTCTGCCTCATCCGCAGTTTTCACAACCAAAAGATTGCGCAGATACCAAATCAGTTCATTGACAAATTGTGATAAATCCTTGCCCTGCTCAACCATCTCAGCCACAATGGCAATCACGCCATCGACCTGATTTTTTATCAAAGCCTCCATCAACCGGTGATATACACTGTGGTCGACAGCACCAAGAATTTTCAAAACATTTTCATATGTTAATTTCTGTCCGAAATAAAAAGAAATACACTGTTCCAAAAGACTTAAGCCATCACGCAGTGCGCCGTCTGCCTGTCTCGCAATGTAAGTGAGTGCCTTGTCTTCTGCCTCAATTCCTTCTATTTCTAATAATTCCCGTAATCTTGCCGCAATTGTTTCCACCTGAATCCGTTTGAAATCATAGCGCTGGCAGCGCGACAAAATGGTAAGTGGAATCTTATGTGCCTCTGTCGTTGCCAAAATGAAAATCAGATAGGAAGGCGGCTCTTCCAATGTTTTCAAAAGTGCATTAAATGCGCTTGTCGAGAGCATATGCACCTCGTCAATAATATACACTTTGAAACGTCCCTCTGCCGGTGAATACTGCACTTCATCAATCACCTGCCGGATGTCATCCACACGGTTATTCGATGCCGCATCGATTTCCACTACGTTCATGGAAGACTGTTCCTCAATTGCCTTACACATTGCACACTCACCACAAGGACCATTCGGTCCCGGATTTTCACAGTTTACCGCCTTTGCAAAAATTTTTGCAACCGTCGTTTTTCCGGTTCCTCTCGTTCCGCAAAACAAATAAGCATGTCCAATTCGGTCTGCCTGAATCTGATTTGTGAGCGTTTTTACAATATGTTCCTGTCCCCGGACACTGGAAAAGTCCTTGGGACGGTATTTCCGATATAAAGCCTGATATGACATAATTGCCTCTTTCTGTTACACACCAAAACTGATGCCCAAATTTTTCGCCTCGCGGATAATGGAAGAATCCGGGTCTACCATCTTTAATTTACCCGCTACCTCTTCTAACGGAATCGGAATGATTTCTCTATTTTTAAATCCAACCATATATCCGTATTTTTCTTCTAAGATCAACTGAGCCGCTGCCGCCCCAAGGCGGCTGGCAATCACACGGTCATACGCACACGGGCTTCCCCCGCGTTGTGTGTGTCCCGGCACCGTAATGCGAATTTCCTGCCCGGTGCGCTCCTCAATCTCTGCTCCTATTTTATAGGAAACACTTGGATACGGATTATTCTTTAATTTTGCTTTTCTCTCTTTCTTCGTAAGAAGTGCGTCCTCCTTACTAATTGCACCCTCTGCCACTGCCAGAATTGAAAAACGCTTTCCGGCATCCGTGCGCTTCTGAATTGCCTGTACCACAGCGTCAATATCATATGGTATTTCCGGAATCAAAATCACATCTGCTCCCCCGGCAATCCCGGCATGAAGTGTAAGCCATCCAACTTTATGTCCCATAACTTCCACGATAAATACTCTTCCGTGCGAATACGCTGTCGTGTGAATACAATCAATCGCCGTAGTCGCAATATCCACGGCACTCTGGAAACCAAATGTCATATCCGTTCCCCAAATGTCATTGTCAATAGTTTTTGGAAGTCCTACAACATTTAAGCCTTCCTCCCGCAGCATATTAGCGGATTTCTGTGTACCATTTCCACCTAAAATCACAAGACAGTCAAGTTTTAATTTATGGTAAGTATTCACCATCGCCGCCACTTTATCCATGCCGTTGGCATCCGGCTTTCTCATATTCTTAAATGGCTGTCTCGAAGACCCAAGAATCGTTCCACCCTCCGTCAAAATGCCGGAAAAATCAAGCGGTTTCATTTCTACATACTTTTCATACATCAAACCCTTATACCCCTCAAGGATACCGATAATCTGTGTGTCCGGGTCTGCATTATACAACGTTTTTGCCACGCCGCGCATTGTTGCGTTCAAAGCCTGGCAGTCACCACCACTGGTCAAAAAAGCTACTCGTCTCATATCTGCCTCCCTTTCGAAAGTACGTGTCTTAGATACGTTCTTTAGTTTACCCTATTTTGCGGGTTTAGGCAATAGTGGAATGAATTTCGTACGAGGGTTAGTCAGAAAAAGAATTCTAGCACCATCTCTTTTCAGCATAAAAAAGATACTATAGACCTATCTTACAACAGATCTATAGTATCTTGTAATTATTATTTTACTTTAATTTTCTTAACAGCACTAAAACTTCCGTATACTTTCTTACCAGCTTTGTCTTTTCGATATGCAGCTACTTTGATAAAATACTTTTTGCCCTTTTTCAGCTTTTTCGTAACATAATTTGCTTTCTTAGTAGTAATCTTAACGGCTGCCTTCTTAAATTTCTTATCGGTCGAATACATCACCCGATAACCGGCTGCCCTCTTGACTTTCTTCCAGGAAATCTTAGCTTTTTTTGCCTTTGTCACTGTTACTTTTACACCCTTGACTTTAGCCACTTTAATCTTTTTTACTGCCCTCACAGTCGCTTTCGGCTGTGGGCTTTCTATTTTCTTGTTTTCCGAAGACTGTGTCAGTGCCGGTGTCTGACTTGGTACAATAGTCGGTGCCGGTGTTTCCGTAACATTCGGTGTAGCAGTCGGCGCTACAGAAGGAGCCACACTTGGTGTCGGTACAGGAGTCGGCTTTGGTGTCGGATCCGGAATTGCATCGGCACCTTTTTCATCTACAAATCTCCAGTGGTCAAATTTAGCCAGAGATACCTTATCTTCTCCCTTAAATACCATATATAGGTCATGAATTCCCGTTGCATTTGTTATATCCGTAGAAAGTATTTTGAATATATACTCACCACCGGTATTATCAATACTAAGTGTTCCGATCAATGGTCCATCTGCTGAATCCAAGTGTAATTCCATAGTTGCTTTTTTCTCGCTTGCTATGGCAGCTCTAAAGGAAACCGCACTCTTTTCACCAAAATCCACATTTTTTACTTTAATCGTACTTCCATTTTTAATGTCACAAAGGTTCATTCCCACTGTGCCATTTCCTTCTGACTCAACATTTGTTCCTTTTGCATAGGTTTCTGCCTCCGTCCACTGATATGGATCCAGTTTTGCAATTGGGGCAGGTCCGTCCTTTGTCATATTTAAAGTAGGGAATGTACCGTCCTCATTATATGTAAACTCTTCCACAGAAACAGAACGGTGATAACTGCCTTTGCCTCCCTTTAATTTCTGATCGTGATAGAACAGATACGAATGTCCCATAAAGTCTACAACACCCGGATGGTTTGTATAGCAGCCCCCCTGGGATGGCATAATAACTCCCTGATATTCCCACGGACCGGTTGCCGATTTACTTGTAGAATATGCCAGATGTTCTGCTCCACCTGTTGGTCCAAATGCAGCATATACCATATAATACAAACTGCCTCGTTTATAGAACCATGGTCCCTCTCCATAAGAACACTGACGGGATAATTTCCCATTTTCCATCACTTTAGGGCCAAAACCCGACTCATTCATATCAAGCGATACAACACCTTTTTTACCAATAGTCGTATCATAAGAAAGCATATCCTCATTCAATTTCACATAGCGAAGATTGGGATTACCAAAATACAAATAAGCCTGTCCATCATCATCGATAAATACGGTCGGATCAATGTCATTCCAGTCCCCCTCATCTACCAATGGCTTACCAATAGCATCAACAAATGGTCCGGTTGCCTTATCACTGACGCCTACACCAATAACCATACCACCATTCTTTTTATGAACCGGTACATACATATAAAATTTGCCATTTCTCTCAACACACTGTGGTGCCCAAGCACGAGGATCCTTCGTATCCATCCACTTAAAATTGTCTCTTGACAGAACAGTCCCATGATCTGTCCAGTTCACCATGTCTTTTGTTGAATAACATTTCCAGTCATTCATTGTGTAAAAATTTTTTACCAGTTTATCCTCATCATGCGTTGTATACAAGTACAGCGTATCCCCCGAAACCATCGGTGCCGGATCCGCTGTGTAAATATTTTGCACAATTGGATTGTCCGCTTTTGATGGGATTGATAATGATAATGTCGCCATGCATAGAACAAGTGCTCCGGCAACAACTTTTGAAAAAATTTTTTTCATTTTCACAAGCCTCCATTTCTTACCTTTAATCATTTTCACCTTTATTTTAACAAATCTGTATAGTTCTTTCTATGACATTTTATGTTCTATTTCATGATATATAGGGGCATTTTTTGTTGCTTTTCTCTGCCATAACGTGTATTCTATTTTTAGGGTCAAAATTTTTCAGCAAAGGGGCTTCGAATAACTATGATAGACATTATTTACGTACAAAGCAATGCTTCGCATCCTGCAGGATTTACCTGTACCGTAACTGATCAGTCAAATGACTGGTGGCTGATAACTATGACACATACACCGGCTTACCATATCATAGATGGAAAACGTATTATCATGCCCGCACACAGCATTACTCTATACCCACCCTATTCTTCTATTGAATACGGTTCCCTTGAAAATGAAATATTCTGTGATGACTGGCTGCGATTTTATACAGATGAACCATTTATCTGTAATGGTAGCGTACCTCTTGGTACCCCTTTTAAAGCAATGGATCACTCTTATATAAGCAGCCTTATTCACTTAATTGCTGTGGAAATTTTTTTTCAAAACCAATATAAAAATTTCACTGTTCAATCCCTGTTTCAGATTCTTTTTCAAAACTAAAAGAATCTCTGTCCTACAATAAATCTAGTACTTTCCACGAAATGGCTTTTGCAGCAGCTTCATATCAATATTACCAGCAATCCGTCCTCTCCATGGAATATACCGGATATGGCCAAACAATTACACATTTCAACAAGGCATCTGCAAAAATTGTATCAAAAAAAATTCGGTACATCGTGTATGGAAGACGTTATTAAACACCGCCTCCTGCTAGCTAAGGAAAAGCTGGCCACAACAACATTACCAATATACAAAATTGCAGAACAATGCGGCTATTCAAACGTCGAACATTTCAGTCGGCAATTTAAAGAAAAATTCACCACATCGCCAAAAGCATATCGTGAATCAGTAAAGAAAAACTAATGTATAGGTTTCTTTTTTTCACACACTAAAGACAAAAAGAACCATTTTTCTGTGGGTTTCGCATTCGGAATCGCTCCCCCTCTTGACACCCTCGCTTCCATATAATAGAATCTACTCAAAAAAAACAGAATAGGAGGATTTCCTATGCAGTCTTTACAATCAACCGTAACCTTAAACAATGGTGTGGCTATGCCTATTTTCGGGCTTGGCGTTTACAATTCCAAGGAAGAAACCACTTTCGCCGTTTCGACAGCCATCAGACACGGATACCGCCTGATTGATACTGCCGCATTTTACGAAAACGAAAAAGAAGTCGGTGAAGGGATTAAAGACAGTGGAATTCCACGAGACGATTTATTTATTACAACCAAACTCTGGAACGACATGCAGCGCGAGAGCCGCCAGCGTGAATCATTCGAAAAAAGTTTAGATAACCTTGGTGTAGATGCCGTCGATTTATATCTCATCCACTGGCCAATACCCGGCAAAATCAAAGAAACGTGGCATGTGCTGGAACAATTATATGAAGAGGGACTTGTAAAGGCCATCGGCGTAAGCAACTTTTTACCGCATCACTTAGAAGAATTAAGTGTCCATGCAAACATTGCACCGGCCGTTGACCAGTTTGAATGTAACCCTTATTTAACGAGAAAAGAACTTCGTAACTACTGTAAGAAACACAATATCGTACCGGAGGCATGGAGTCCGCTCGCCCGTGGTGCATGCTTTGACGACCCGGTTCTGCAAAGCCTTGCCGAAAAGTATGAAAAAAATATTGCACAGATTATTCTGCGCTACGACGTGCAAAACGGCATCGTCACAATTCCAAAATCCACCAAAGAAGCCCGAATCCTCAGCAATTCGCAGGTTTTTGATTTTGAATTAAGCACCGAAGATATCGAAAAAATTGACGCCTTAAACAAAAATGAAATGCACGGCGACCCCGACCATGTAGACTTTTAATCCGGTGTAAAATTCTGTTGCATTTTGCCCACATATAGTATAAAATGAAAGTACTGATTTTGTTTCAAGAGTGCTTGTTTTATCAGGCACAGTAAACGATTACTATTTATATAAAGAAAGGATGGTTTTTTAAAATGAACTTAAACAACATGCCAAAAACCAAAATCGGAATTGTTGCAGTAAGCCGTGACTGTTTCCCTGAGTCACTTTCTGTAAACAGAAGAAAAGCTTTGGTAGAAGCTTACACAAAAAAATATGGAGCAGATGACATTTATGAATGTCCTGTATGTATCGTAGAAAGCGAGATTCAGATGGTCGAAGCTTTGGAAGATATCAAAAAAGCCGGCTGCGATTCTCTTTGCGTATACTTAGGTAACTTCGGTCCGGAAATTTCTGAGACTTTGTTAGCAAAACACTTTGACGGTCCGGTTATGTTCTGTGCCGCTGCTGAGGAATCCGGCAACAGCCTGATGGATGGCCGTGGAGATGCTTACTGTGGTATGCTCAATGCAAGCTACAACTTGAAATTGAGAAACACAAAAGCATACATCCCTGAGTATCCGGTTGGAACTGCTGAGGATTGTGCTGACATGATTCATGAGTTCGTTCCGATTGCACGTGCAGTCGTAGCATTGAACAACTTAAAGATTATCAGCTTTGGTCCACGTCCACTTAACTTCCTTGCTTGTAACGCTCCAATCAAACAGCTTTACAACATGAACGTTGAAATTGAAGAGAACTCCGAACTTGACTTGTTCGAAGCATTCAACAAACATGAGGGAGACGAAAGAATTCCTGGCGTGGTTGCTGACATGGAAAAAGAGCTTGGTGCAGGCAACAAAAAACCTGAAATCCTTGCAAAACTTGCTCAGTATGAGTTGACACTTCTTGACTGGGTTGAAGAACACAGAGGTTACCGCAAATATGTAGCCATCGCCGGAAAATGCTGGCCAGCATTCCAGACACAGTTTGGATTTGTACCATGCTATGTAAACAGCCGTCTGACCGGACAGGGAATCCCGGTATCCTGTGAGGTTGATATCTACGGAACACTGTCTGAGTTCATCGGAACTGTTGTAAGCCAGGATGTTGTAACACTTCTTGACATTAACAACTCCGTTCCTGCTGACTTGTACGAAGAAGATATCAAGGGCAAATATGGCACTTATACATTAAAAGATACATTCATGGGATTCCATTGCGGAAATACAGCAGCTTGCAAGCTGACTGCTCATGAGATGAAATATCAGAAGATTATGGCTCGTTCACTTCCAATCGAAGTTACAAACGGAACTTTGGAAGGTGACATCGTTCCTGGCGATATCACATTCTTCCGTCTGCAGAGCACAGCCGACGCACAGATTCGTGCTTACATCGCACACGGTGAAGTTCTTCCGGTTGCCACACGTTCCTTCGGAGCAATTGGTATTTTTGCAATTCCTGAGATGGGCCGTTTCTACCGCCACGTATTGATTGAAGGTAACTATCCTCACCATGGTGCTGTTGCATTCGGTCACTTTGGCAAAACATTGTACGAAGTATTCAAGTATATCGGTGTTCCGGTTGAGGAAATTGGTTATAACCAGCCGGCAGGTGTTCGTTACCCAACAGAGAACCCATTCGCTTAATAATCAAATAGCGTAAAGTATAAGAAAGCGACTCGCTTGCGGGTCGCTTTCTATCAATACAGAGATTCTTAAGAATCCAACAAAAAACAAATCAGGAGGTACATTATGTATTACATTGGTGTTGATTTAGGAACATCAGCAGTAAAACTGCTTTTAATGGAAGGAAACGGTAAAATCTGCAATATCGTTTCAAATGAATATCCATTATCTTTCCCTCAGCCGGGATGGTCTGAGCAGAAACCGGAAGACTGGTGGGATGCTGTCGTAGACGGTATCAAAAAACTGGTAGACGGTTTTGATGCTTCAGAAGTTGCCGGCATTAGTTTCGGTGGACAGATGCACGGTCTTGTTATTCTCGATGAGAATGATAACGTAATCCGTCCGGCCATTCTTTGGAACGACGGACGTACAACCAAACAGGTTGATTACTTAAACAACGAAATCGGAAAAGAAAAACTTTCTGAGTATACCGCAAACATTGCATTTGCCGGATTTACTGCTCCGAAAATTCTCTGGGTAAAAGAAAATGAGCCGGAAAACTTTGCTAAAATTGCAAAGATTATGCTGCCAAAAGATTACATCGCATACAAAATGACAGGCGTTCACAGCTGTGATTACTCTGATGCATCCGGTATGCTTCTCTTGGACGTAAAGAATAAATGCTGGTCTAAAGAAATGATGGAAATCTGTGACGTAAAAGAAGAACAGCTTCCAAAATTATTTGAAAGTTATGAAGTAACCGGTTCTCTTACCAAAGAAGCTGCTGCTGCCCTTGGTCTTACAACCAATTGTAAAATTGCTGCCGGCGCCGGTGATAACGCTGCTGCTTTGCAGTTGGTACCGGAACGGTTGGTGATGGTGGATGTAATATCTCACTTGGTACTTCCGGAACCATTTTCATTTCCAGCAAGGAATTTGGCGTAGACCGTTTCAACGCTCTTCATTCTTTCGACCACGCAGACGGAAACTTCCATTTGATGGGCTGCATGCTCAGTGCTTTGCTTCCTGTAACAAATGGTGGATGGATGAAATTATTGGAACAAAAGACTACGGAAAAGAGCAGGAGCCAATTACCGACGATAAACTCGGCGAGAACAACGTTTACTATCTCCCATATCTGATGGGCGAGCGTTCTCCTCATAACAACCCGGATGCCAGAGCACTCTTCATTGGTATGTCAATGGATACAACACGCGCTGACATGACACAGGCTGTTTTGGAAGGTGTTGCATTTGCTATGCGTGACTGCTATGAAATTGCAAAAGACCTCGGCATTAACATTACAGAGACAAAAATCTGTGGCGGTGGCGCAAAGAGTCCTTTGTGGCGCAAAATCATGGCAAATGTATTAAACATCAACGTAAACATTATCGAGAGTGAAGAAGGTCCTGGTCTTGGCGGCGCCATGTTAGCTGCTGTTGCCTGTGGCGAATATGCATCCGTTCAGGAAGCTGCTGACAAGATTGTCAAAGTTATCGGCACAGAAAAACCGGATCCTGCACTTGCTGCTAAATACGATAAGAAATACGCAAAATTCAAAGAAATCTATCCTACAGTAAAAGGACTGTATGATACACTGAAAGCTTAATATTATGAAGAAGAAATTATTATCACTTCTGTTTCTTGTAGCCACACTCGCCTTGACGGGTTGTGGCTACAAAAAACCGGAAGTTCATTCGATGCTTGGCATGAACATCAAATCCATCACAACTGTCTGCGGTACTGACTGCAGCATGGATACCATTGATACTTCATCCACAAGCGACCATGGTATGATAACCTACTACTACACCGATGTTGCCGGTGACAAAGGAATATCCGATGCCAAAACCTACTATAATTATTTAAAGTCAGAAAAACACTGTATCAAAATTGATGACTTTGATGAGAAAAAAGGAAATTATTCAGCTTATTTCCAATTAAATGAAAAACAGGTTAAATCGGGCTTTTTAATGAAAGTATCCTTTACCAAAAACAGTTACACCGTTTACATCGAGGACAACATATCATTAGAAAAGATTAACAAGAAAAAGTAGCAAGGGGGGATTTTCATGTCAGAAGAATATCGTTTCAAAGACCGTATTAAAGACATTATTAACGGCGATGTCGACTATGACAAACTGCGAAAGGCAGAAAAGCAGGGATGGATTGACCGAGCGGACACCGGATTCCAGCTCTTTCTCATCCTCTTCTTCCTTGGCTTTTTCATTGTCATGTTGATTAAATATTTTTTGTAGCAATCCGAGGACAAATAATTTACAGAAAGGACAGATTACGATGGATTTTTCAGTAGGACAAAAGATTAAAATGAAGAAACCTCACCCCTGCGGCGAAAATTGCTGGGAAATTTTACGGGTAGGTATGGATTTCCGCCTACGCTGCACAAAATGCAGTCATCAGGTAATGGTACCTCGAAAAACCGTCGAGAAAAGTTTTCGTGGATTTTTGTAAATTTTTCTTGTAATTGCCTACCCTCTGTGTTATAATTTAACTCCGTGATATTTAATCATATTCCTTGTTCTTCCTCTATGAAGTGTATAGATTGGAAGAGCCAGAGACCAAAAGGAGGTGCAAGCAACTATGAATAAGTATGAATTAGCTTTAGTTGTTAGTGCAAAAGTTGAAGACGAAGTAAGAAATGCCACCGTCGAGAAGGCAAAAGAGTATATCACTTCTCTTGGCGGAACGATTACAAACGTCGATGAATGGGGCAAGAAAAAACTTGCTTATGAAATTCAGAAGATGGGTGAAGGCTTTTATTACTTTATTCAGTTCGACGCTGAGCCAAGTGCTCCGGCTGAATTGGAACAGAGACTTCGCATTATGGACAACGTGCTCAGATACTTATGCGTAAAACAGGAGGCATAAGATAAGGAGGAGTCTTCCATGAATAAGGTAATTTTAATGGGTAATCTGACCCGTGACCCTGAGATTCGTTATTCCCAGGGTGAAAATTCATTGGCTATTGCCAGATTTGGCATTGCAGTAAATCGTCGTTTTGCCCGTCAGGGTGATACCGATACCGATTTTTTTAACTGTACTGCATTTGGCCGTCAGGCTGAATTTGTGGAAAAATATTTTCGCAAAGGTTCCCGTATGTTGATGACCGGTCGTATTCAGAACGACAATTACACCAACAACAACGGTGAAAAAGTATACAGTGTCCAGATTATTGCTGAAGAAATCGAATTTGCAGAGCGCAAAAGCACAGCGGATGCAAACGCAGCCCAGGGTGGAAACTTTGGTGGCGGTGCTCCACAGCCAAACGCAGCAGCAAATGATGACTTCATGAACATTCCGGATGGTATCGAAGACGGACTGCCATTTAACTAGGCTTAGCTCTTGATACAAGAATTTTATAGGAGGTTTTAACGATGGCTTACAATAAAGACAGAGGCGATTCTCCAATGAGAAGAAGAGGCCCGCGTAGAAGAAAAAAAGTTTGTGCATTCTGTTCTGACAAAGAGCATGATTACATTGATTACAAAGATGTTGCAAAACTGAAACGATATATGTCTGAAAGAGGTAAAATTCTTCCTAGAAGAATTACCGGAACTTGTGCAAAGCATCAGAGAGCTTTGACTGTAGCAATCAAACGTGCCCGTCACGTATCCTTGATGCCATATACATTGGACTAATTGCATAGAATCCAAAATAAAAAAGAAGTGTTTGCCGATTTTCCGGCAAACACTTCTTTTTTCTAAAATGTATACAATTTTTCAATCCCTATACAATTAACATCCTTTTCGTCAAAACGGAAATGATCTTCCGCCCATTTCTCATAAGTATCTTTTGAACCTTGTGGCACATATACAGGATTAAAACATGGTATCGCTGCATATTGCCATCCGGGAACAATAGCATTAATCTGAGGCGGTGTCTTTGAATGAAAATACACTTTTGTACTTAGATTATGAAAGAAAATCCAATACGTTTCCAATGTTTTTACAGATTCCGGAATATCGACCCGCTCAAGTTCTGCACAGTTATCAGCCCCCGTCATTGTTGCATTCTCATTGAGTATTGTTACTTTCGACGAAATAGCAATTTTATTATTCTTAACCATCGCCGTAATCAACTCTCCGGTTGCTTTCTTATATATGCACTGTCCATCTTTTGCATATACCGGATTAGTAGTATCTACCGTAATCTTCTTAATATTTTTACTATACAGCGCATATCTTTTCAAATCAATCACATGAGCTGGCAACACAAGTTTTTTCATTTTGCAGTCCCGCAATGCGTTAGTGTCAATCGAGCTTGTTTTGGAAGAAATCGTATATTTCTTCTTAGCCGGCAACACCCAATACAACTGCTTTCCATCTTTTGATAACACCGCACCTTTTTCAACTTTATAAGTCTTATTGGATTTTGATAACTTCATTTCAGAAATTGCCGGACAGTCTGCAAACACCTCACGATCAAATTCCTGTAACTTTTTCGGAAGCGTCACCGATTTTAATTTTCTACATCCATAAAATGCAGAGCGCGGAATCTTCTTGACTCCGGAAGGAATTGTTACCTGCTTTAATGCACGCAGACCACTAAAACAGCAATTTGTAAGTTCTTTAACTGTTTTTGGAATAATAAGTTTTTGAGTTTTTCTCAAGCTATACATGTAACCATCACAATCATGTGCTTCTTCTACCCATATTCCAAAAATGGTTCTGTAAAATTCATTATCCTCACCCATATCTTCCGTCCAGCCAAGTTTCGTCACTTTTCGTCCTTTGATTTTGGAAGGAAATTTTAACGTCTTTGTACTTCCCTTTTTCGAATTGACTTTCACCTGATAAATCCAAGCTTCCTTTTTCTGGCTCGATGGATGTGCCTTAAATGTAAAGGCACCTTTTTTTACAGTAAGCGTCTTATACTCTTTCCAATTCGTAGCGCCCTTGCCTTAGTTAAAGAGGTCTGAACACCAAGTACAAGGCAACAAATAAATGCAAACCCCATAACCATCTTTTTTCATTTTTACCACTCCTTTTTCTTATATTTATTAGAGACTTGTTTCATCTCATTTATATAACGATTATAGGTGGTAAAATGTTGCAGTTTATACCTATTTCTTTAATTTAATTTTTTCCACAATATATCCATACTCACTCTGCTCATCCTTTGCAGCAAGAACTGTATATTTCTGAATTTCCCCTTTGGTATTGCTTGCCACATTCGTCAGATATGCTTCCACCGTAAGACGATATTTCCCCTCTTCATACTCCGTAATCTTTTTCACTTTCATCTGATAATCTTTTCCCGGAATCCGCATGGAATTAAACACAATTGTATTTCCGGTCGGACGGTACACATAGCCCGGATAAGTTCCCGTATACGCAAATTTGTATTTGTAATTGCTGCCAAAAATCTTTTTAATTTCTTTCTTAGCTTCCTTCTTCACTTTGGACATTGAATCACCATACCGCAGGATCTTATCCGAATGTTCCAAATTAAAAATTGCCATCGTCGTCACAAAGGTCGTGTCAAATTTAAATCTATGGGAACCATTTGCATAAAACGATGCGCTGTATGCCAAAAATGGTTTCAGCCGTTCTGTCAAAGGTTTCATCTCTTTCTTCATCGTCTTCGTTACATCCGATGGAGTAAACGCGTACGGTGTAGCAGTCGGTGCCGGTGTAGCTGTTGCCTTTGCTGCCGGATTATCTGAATCCTTTCCGGATTTTCCTGAATCCACAATCTTATTCTGCTCTGTCGTCTGACCCTTATCAAACGACGGCATCGTAATTTTCCCTGTCCATATAAAATAGGTAAGTACTGCTTTGCAATGATAACAACAAAAACCGCAATCACACTTCCTATAAATGCCTTACTAGACAACATCCGCTGCATCCATCCGATTCGATTTCCGCAATAATAGCAGAATGTATCATTTTCCCTTAATTCTGTTCCGCACTTTTTACAGTACATGGTATCCTCCTTTACTCATTCTTTTGTTCTCTATTTTACCCTCATAATACATCTATCAAATAGGGTTTGTCAACATTTACAATCCGTGATATAATAATATTCTTGATATGATGAAATTTGGGAACATTTCCTGGGAGGAGGTAAAAAGTTGAGTCAGAATCGAATTAAAGGGACTTTGAAATCTTATTTGCGATGGCCGCTCTTATTAGGGCTTTTATTAATCGCAATGAATGTTCATATTTATGTAATCAACCTGCGTGCCGGCATTATTATGAGTATTTACGTTTTATTTTACTTAATAATTGCCAGTGTCTTATACTTTTTCAAACGAGGTGCTGTACTGCGCAACTTAGTCGATTACTCAATGCGATTTCACGTCACGGTTAATAAACTTGCCACGGAATTAGACATTCCGATTTGTATTTTAGACACAAACGGAGTCTGTGTGTGGGATAACAAAAATTTCCGCAAACAGTTCTCCGACAAATTATCAAAAAACTACCATATAAACGATGCCATTCCGGCTCTCACCAAAGAATATCTTCCGGAGGAAAATTACGAGACAACAGAACTTCATTTTCATGTGGAAGAAACTTACTTTAAGGCAATTACGCAATTGGTTTCTCTGGAAAAGGCACCGGATGCCCTCCATAAAAACGCCGGACAGGTGGGAATCGGTGACGCTTTGTATGTCATTTACATTTATGATGAAACCGAAATTGTGCACTATATCCGTGAAAACTACGACCAGCGTGTCAATGTCGGCTTGCTCTACATCGATAATTACGACGAATCCCTTGCCAATGTTGACGATGTACGCCGCTCCTTATTGGCTGCGATGGTTGATCGAAAAATCAACAAATACATGTTAAGCATTGATGCGATTACGCGTAAAATTGAAAAGGATAAATACATTTTCCTCTTCCAGCATAAATATCTGTCTAAATTGCAGGCAGACAAATTCTCGCTGCTCGATGATATCCGCTCGATTAATGTGGGAAATGATACTTCCATTACCATTAGTATGGGAATCGGAATTCAAGCAAACACCTACCGCAAACGTCAGGAATACGCCCGCAGTGCTATTGATTTGGCACTTGCCCGCGGTGGTGATCAGGTTGTCATTAAGACAAAAGACAATTTACTTTATTATGGTGGAAAAAGTATTCAGCAGGAAAAAAATACACGCGTTAAAGCCCGCGTAAAGGCACAGGCACTGCGTGATTCCATTATTAATGCTGACAAAGTAGTCATTATGGGACACCGTCTGCCGGATGTCGACGCAATTGGCAGTGCTATTGGTATTTACCGAATTGCACAGTCTCTGGAAAAACCAGCGAAAATCATTGTAAATCAGGTAACTTCTTCGCTGGCACCGCTTTTGAAATTATTTGAGAACAACAAAGATTATCCGGATGGCACTTTTGTTACAAGTGAGAATGCGAAGGAATTTATCGGAAATGGAAACGGAGTTTTACTTGTGGTCGTTGATGTAAACCGTCCATCCTACACCGATGCACCGGATTTGATTCCGATAGTTTCCTCTCTGGTGGTTATCGACCATCACAGACAGACCGGTGAATCCTTTGAAAACCCTACTCTCTCCTATGTTGAGCCGTTTGCTTCCTCAGCCAGTGAGATGGTAGCAGAAATTTTACAGTATGCCGGTGAGGAAATCCGTGTAAAAGCCGTAGAAGCCGATGCCCTTTATTCCGGTATTATGGTTGACACGAATAACTTTATGAATAAACCAGGTGTCCGCACCTTTGAAGCAGTTGCATTCCTGCGTCGTTCCGGAGCAGATATTATCCGCATTCGCAAAATGTTCCGTTCCGACATTGAAGAATACAAAATTCGAGCTGAAGCAATACAAAATACAGAAATTTTTATGGATTGTTTTGCTATTTCTCCTTGTAATGCGGATAACTGTGAATCGCCAACTATTGTTGGTGCAAAAATTGCCGATGATCTTCTTGATATCAAAGGCATCCGCGCCACTTTTGTATTAACTGCCTATGAGGGCAAAGTTTATATCAGTGCCCGCTCCATCGATGAGCTAAATGTTCAGGTTGTCATGGAAAAAATGGGCGGCGGCGGCCACATTACCAGTGCCGGTGCCCAGCTTGAGAACTGTACGCTGGAAGAAGGCGCCGAACAAATCAAACAAATTTTAACGAAAATGAAAGAAGAAGGTGACATATAATGAAAGTAATTTTACTTGAGGATGTGAAATCCGTTGGAAAAAAAGGTGAAGTTGTAAACGTAAAAGACGGCTATGCCAAAAACTTTATTTTGAAGAAAAATCTTGGTGTTGAGGCAACCTCAAAAAATTTAAATGATTTAAAACTTCAGAAACAAAATGACGAAAAGGTTGCTGCAGAAAACTTGGAGAAAGCGCAGGAATTCGCCAAAGAGCTGGAGACAAAATCCGTTGAAGTTGCCATTAAAGCAGGTCAGGACGGACGCGTTTTTGGTTCGGTATCCACCAAAGAAATTGCTACCGCTGCCAAAGAACAACTTTCCTATGATTTAGACAAGAAAAAAATGCAGTTAAAGGAGCCAATCAAAAACATTGGAACCTACCATGTGCCAATCCGTCTGCACCCAAAAGTAACAGCCGAACTTAAAGTAATTGTTAAAGGAAAATAATCATGGATGAAACTGTAATCAAACGAGTTATGCCGCATAATGGAGAGGCAGAAGAAGCAGTTATCGGTTCAATGCTTCTTGACCAGGATGCGGTAGTTCTCGCTTCTGAAAAACTAAATGAAGATGATTTTTACAATGCCAGGTACCGCATTTTGTTTTCCGCTATTGTGGAATTGTTTCATGAAGGACGTCCGGCAGACTTAGTTACTCTTGTGGATAAACTTCATGAGAAAAACGCTTCCGATGACATTTGCAGTGTTGAGTTTCTCAGTAATATCATTTCCGCCGTTCCTACATCAGCCAATGTCCGCTACTATGCAGATATTGTTGAACAGAAATCACAACTGCGCTCGCTGATTCGAACAACGGAGGACATTGCCAACCGATGCTATCAGGATTCCGCTAATGTTGCTGAGCTGATGGATGATACGGAACGCAAAGTTTTTGAACTCGTTCAGGGACGTGCCTCCTCTGAAAATTTTACACCAATTAAAGAGGTTGCCCTGGAAACACTTGAGAGTATTCAAAAAGCTGCTCAGAACAACAGTGATGTAACCGGAATTTCGACCGGCTTTATTGATTTGGATTATCGAACAGCCGGCTTGCAGCCATCCGATTTAATTTTGATTGCTGCCCGCCCATCCATGGGAAAAACTGCTTTTGCTCTGAACATTGCCGAAAATGTTGCTATGATTAATCATATTCCAACTGCTATTTTCAGTCTGGAAATGAGCAAAGTGCAGCTTGCCAAGCGTTTGGTTGCCATGAACTCAAAAGTAGATTCCCAAAGAATCCGAATCGGCGAACTGGAAGATGATGAATGGGCAAAGATTACCGAGAGTTCTATTATCCTCGGTGAATCAACGCTTTATATTGATGATACCGGCAAAGCATTTCCATCAATGATTTACGAAGTAAATGCCGTAAACTAAAAATGGAAAAAGGCCTCGGTTTAATCATTATCGATTACCTTCAGCTCATGTCCGGTAACAGCGGTTCAAAAAACATTTCCCGCCAGCAGGAAATTTCGGATATTTCACGTTCCTTAAAATCTCTGGCACGTGAACTGGACTGCCCGGTAATTGCGCTTTCCCAGCTCAGCCGTAAAGTAGAAGAACGTGAGGACAAACGACCAATTCTTTCTGATTTGCGTGAATCGGGAGCGATTGAGCAGGATGCCGACGTTGTTATGTTTTTGTACCGCGATGAATATTACACAAAAGACGCTTCTACCAAAAAGGGAATCACCGAGATTATTATTGGTAAGCAGCGTAATGGTCCAACCTGTACCGTCGAACTTAAGTGGTTGAACCAGTACACAAAATTTGCAAATTTGGAATATCACGACGAATAAATCCCATTTTCTCTGTCGAATCGGGGCTTTGGCTCCGATTCTTCTTGTTTTTTGTCGTCCTGTGTCACACTGTTTTTTTACATTTAATGCATGTCCAATCAATCGACATTTTTCCCATGCTATAATAAAAAAAAATAAAACAGGAGGTTATCTACATGGAAGCAAAACAATATACCATTTCGGAAGCGGCAAAAAAACTTCACGTAGGCTCTCACGTTCTGCGCTTTTGGGAAGAGGAACTTCACTTGAATATCCCGCGAAACGAAATGGGGCACCGCGTTTATTCAGAAAAAGAAATGAAACAATTAGAACAGATTATTAATATGAAGAAAGACGGTTTTTCCTTAAAAGACATTGAACACAAACTCTCACCAAAATCATCCGGCCAGGTAATTCCCTACCCGGTTTCCGAGTCGGAAATTTCCCCAAATGACAAAATGATACAGTTTAAAACCATTCTTTCCCGTATTGTCTCCGATGCTATAAGGGAAAATTCTGACAGTCTTACATCGGATATTGCTGATACTGTATCGGTGCAGGTCAACAAAGAATTGGATTATCTGTTTCGCGAAAAAGAAGAGTCAGATGAAAAACGTTTTCGTGAACTGGATGAAACCATTCGCAGTTACCAGAAAGCAAGGCAGGAAATTGCGAGCCACGCAAATAACTGCAAATAAGGCAAAAAAACGTCATGTTTTTGGCAAAAAATAGTACTGTAATTATTCTCATTTCCTCTTGATTTTAAAATATTAAAATGATATAATATATCTACGCAAAGCGATTGATTTTTGTCTATTTAGCACAAAAATCAAAAAACATTTTAATATTAAAAAAGGAGGAATTTGAAATGTTCGCTAAAATTTCAAAAAAGGTTGTAGCTGTAGCTTTAGTTGCAACTATGGCTGTTACCACCGCTGCAGTAGCAAGTGATGATACAGCTAGCGCAGCAATGAAGAAAAAAGCTTCTGTTATGCAGGGTAAGGAAGTAAAATTGACTGCAAGTGGAAGTGCAACATGGTCATCCAGCAATGATAACATTGCTCACTGCCAGAAAACAAAAGGCAAGTCCATCAAAGTTCTTGGTATCAAAAAAGGTACCGCAACAATCACTGCAACTGTAGGCGGAAAGAAACAGACATGTAAAGTATCTGTAAAAAACGCAAAGAAGGGTACAGTAATTTACAACTTCGCTAAATCTACTAACCCGGATAACCATCCACCATACAAAGCTGATTACTCTGAGTTCAAATATAACTCATTCCGTATCTGGCTTTGTGACGCAACATTCTGGGGCGAGAAAACTTACATCTCTCCTGACTACCGTGGACGCAAACTGAAAATTTCTTTGAAAGTAAAGAACTCCGGTAAACGTACACTTCCTGAGATGGGTGTTTGCTTCAACTATACTTCAGGTGGAGACACAGGTGCTTACCCATGGGCTCTTCATGTTTCTGCTAAGAAACTGAGCGCTAAAGTTAAGAAAGACAAAACACATAAGCACTGCAAGTTTGTCACAAAAGCTATGAAGAAAGGTAAATCTTACACCTTTAACTTCACATTTACAATTCCTAAGAATGCTGTAAATGGTGACACACACAAAGATACAGGTGCTCACTACCCAATCATGATGTACATCCCGAACATGAAAGATACTTCTCCATACAAAGAAGGAGATTCTATCACAGTTCAGAAATGTGTAATCAAAGTTGCTTAATTGTAAGTAATGAGAACGCTAAAAAGGCTGTTGCTTCGGCAACAGTCTTTTTTTTACCCATTGTAATAGGGTAGAAGGTAATATCAAAGGAGTTCACAGACACGCTTGGTCTTGGTATATCCTTCCCACTACTAGGGCGGATTAGGGCTTTTCACCCATTAGTGACGTGCGCCACCAGGCGCACTAAAAAGATCTTGCCCCTTCCTCCTGCGAGGAAAGAGACAAGATCCTTGATAATCCTGCTGCGATATCACTCAATGCCATCCAGAGCCCATTCACTGTCCATTCGTCGTTGTCTCACACCATCCAGCAACTCTCTACAGGCTTCCTGAACACTTACTACTGATTTTTCTATCCATCTCCAATTTACCCATATTTTTTCATGTCAACATTGTTTTACGAAATTTACTAGGAGACATACCATACAGACGGGCAAATACTTTCGAAAAGTACAACTCATCTTTATAGCCAACCAAAAAAGCAATCTCTTTAATCTTTTTCTGAGTATGAATCAGAAGTTCCTGCGCCTTTTCCATTCGATAAGAAGTAATATAATCTTGTATTGACTTCTGATATATTAATTTAAAGCAATGGGACAAGTGCGTACGCGATATACCAATTTGTTCTGCCATGTATGTAACAGAAATTTCTTTTTGATAATTCTGTCTGATTTCCTTCATTGCCTCAAAAGCATATTTTGCAGCACTCGTCTGCATTTGTGCACCAACTTTCATTTTCATTTTCGCACTGCGAATGCACTCGTCTGTACTAGAAATAGTTCCCACTTCCTTAACAAACCATCCATAGCGCACTTCTATGAAAAATTCTTTATTCCATGAAATATTCACTTCATTTACTTCATTAACAAAATTTTGTGCAAGAACTTCTATTTCTTCCTGCATTTTATCCTCTAGTAATAGGCAAAAATCACTTCCTCCTAATCGTCCTAACACATGTTTTTCCTGCTCAAATTTTTCAAAAACAGACTTCATACACAGAAGGATTTCATTTGATTCTTTTTTTCCATATATTTCTGTTATTTCCTGTAAATTTTCTAATCTTACATAGAAAAAGACACAATTAATTCCTGCTGCTGTCGCATCATGTAGCATTTGTGTAGCCATTTCATGAAACCCATACGGATTATACATATGTGTAACCGAATCTCGTCGAATAAGGCGTATTTTATCGTTGCTTAACTGTTCAATTTGATTTTGTATATAAATATTTTCTAACACGGTGCAAATGTTTATCACAAAAGATTGATAAAAATCTTCTGCCGCATAAAATCGATTATTAAAAAACGAAATGATTGCATAACCAAAACAATGCTTCCGATAATGAAGCGGGTTGATATAAAAAACACAAGGCCTGTCCGTCACTTCGTCGGCAGGCAAAAGATTTTTTCTTTTAAAAAGTCTTTGTGGCATCGGCACTTCAATTGACATTTTCTTTCCATAATAGGCATGTAATAACATTTCCATCTCATCCTCATATGGACTTTTTCTAGAATCATCCAATTCATATTTCTCATCCGGATTTAGGCATATATAAAAGTCTGAAACACCCGTGTTTCCTTCTACAAACTTTCCAACTAAATCTGGAAGGCCCCGATAATCTCGTATTCCTTCCATCCGAAAAACCATAAACATATTCTGCTTATACAAGTGAACCAAACGCTGATTTTTTTTAAATTGTTTACGAAAAATTTGTTTCGCTTCTTCCGCTTCTTTACATCCACAGGAATTTCGATACTGATTTTGCGTTGAAATATAATATTGCTTTTCTAGTTTTTCACCTCGTTCCGCCTTTTTAATAATTTCCATAGCACATCTCGCAAAATTTTCTGGGCAAGCTTCAACTGTTGTCAACATTGGATATATATCTCTAGCCTCCTCAACATCATCAAATCCCGTCACAATAATATCCTCCGGTACACGGAATCCTCGATCGCACAGTTCTTCACATACAGAAATTGCCATATAATCATTGGCACATAGAATTGCATCAGGTCTTTCATCATCCAGTGAAAGAAAATAATCAACTGCTTCTTTACCAATGTTATACCACAAATTCCCCATAAAGATATATTCCTCACGAAAGGCAACACCTCTGCTTTTCATTCTTTCGCGAAATCCGTCCTCCCTCATACGTATATCATGCATGTAAGAGGGACCAGACAAGTAATAAATCCGCTTTGCGTTATGTTCATCTATCAAATGAACAACCATAGCCATAATAGCCTTTTTATCATCGCTGAGCACACTAATAAACTCATCTCTTTTTTGTCGAATGCTAATCACAGGGCAATGCGCCTTTTCCTTTACTTGCTCAATTAATTTTCCTGCCATGCCAGGAATATCAAACACATCAAGGCATAAAATAATCCCATCCAATTCGTCATAATTTGGAATATAAAGACAATTGCTTTCTCCCTCCACATAATCATGATTGTTATCGTATTCACCAAAAGTCGAAAAAACAACCAAATTATATCCATTTGCCACCGCTTCATCAGCCAGCGCACCACATAGGGTGCGCTGGAAATATTCTGGAAGCTTGCAAACAAATACACCTATCGTTTTTTTTCGGTTGTTAAGCATGTATGATATCCTTTCGCGATTTTTTACTTATTTTCCAAATTGTATCCAATCAATCTGAAGTCCCGGTTTATTTGTCTGTATATAAATTTTTGTCTTTCCTGTAACCGTAGGCCACAAAGAATTCTTAGTCTCTTTCCAGGAACCATTACCTAGATTATACACCGTTGCCACAGTAGAACTTAAACTTCCACTTCGTACAAACAGCTGTCCACTATTATTTGGTTCTTTCAGATAGGCAGTTATACTCTTTGCGGTTTCACTTCCAAAATCAAGATCAAACGCTATATATGAACTCGTACTGTTTAAGGTGACTTTTCCATCTTCAACCTTTATATCTTTGGAATCTGCAGTACAGTCTGTAGCCTTTATTTTATCAAATGGTCCAGACACTGCCGGTACATCAGGCAACTTACTATCCTTTATCGTAATCGACATAACAGCATTTTTCCCCGCATCGAAGACAAATGTCAATTTCGTTACTCCTACTGCCTGTTTGGAAAGATACTCTTTGCGAATAGACACTGTATCACCACTAATGGTATAGTCCTTTCCTTCTTCTAACACTGTCTTGTCGTTTCGAATTTCTGATAATGTTCTAACATCATTTAAAATAAGTTTTGTTGTCACATCTTCTTTCTTATCTGCACTCAAATCAAATTCGGCAGTTGTTGTCGATATTTTGCCATTCACGACGCCTACTACTGGCGTATTACCTGACAAATATGCGCGGAATTTACCACTACAATGTAACAATCCCATCATATAAAGACATCCATCATAGTATCGATATTTCCCTGTTGTTGGAGAAATGTTCCACAAATCCTCAAGGAATGACCATGATTTTTTATCACTAGATGCCAGACTCGCTGTTGCATTCATAGCAACCAATCCCGGAGAATGATCAGTACTAAGATTCTTTCCATCTAATGACCACTGATTTCCATAACTATCAACACCCTGGTCGTAGAAGAACGACTGGATTCTATTCGCGTGCGTGGTTGCCCAGCTATCCTGCGCCCACCATGCATAGTCGCAGGCAATATTAGCTGCAATTCGCCATGCATCAAATCGGAAATCACCATGATTTCCATCGTTCTTAGCAGCCCCTGAATATTCGGAATAATCCGGACCTAATCCGGTTTTTTCATTTGTTGCATCTTTAAAATGCTGTCGACTAGCTTCAGCTGCCTCGCTCCAGAAATCATTGTCCTGCTCTGCCTCTCTCGCCCAAACTTCATAAAATGCCGGCAAATGATACGATGGATCACTATATGTTGCAGCGTTTCCAATTGGGCAGAATACAGGCATTTTATGTGTTTTGTCAAACATATTCACACCTTGACCATCATCTGCCTGATGAAGCATCGTTGTCAAGATTTCCTGCGCTTCTTTGTTATAGTTATAAATTCCTTCACCATTTCCCCAGCGCGCTGATGCAAACAATAACGATGTTGCAAAATATTCCTCGCCGTCTGCTGCCGGCGTATTGTCCTTTATGGTTCCATTCGTATTCATCTGCCAAGCAAAATATCCTTTAAACTCTCCACTTTTATGCTGCATATGAGTTTTTGCCCATTTCCACAGACGATTAAACTCTTCCTGCTTGTCCATTTGAACGCAAATCATCATACCATAAGACATTCCCTCAGAACGTACATCATCGGTATCTGCTGTATAAATATAAGCCATATCTTCGCCTACCGGATAATAGATTCGTTCTTCGTCAGTACCATAAAAGAATTTTTGCCAGGCCGATTCGACCTTCTTATCTATCTCTGCATCCGAATATCCTAATTCCTTAAACAAATTTCTGTACTTTCCTGTAGACACAGCTCCAACTGATGCTGGTGTTGGAGCATCCGGCAATGGTTTCACATCACCAATGTAATAAAGTTCATAACTATTTACAAAGGTATCATTCGATCCATTATCTGTTTCAAGTAAAAATTTTATTTCCTGTTTTCCTGTTACATCTGTCATTTTAAATTCAAAAGACTGCTCCGACAACGTAGTTCCAGCAAATCCAACTGTTCCAACTTTCTTTCCGCCAATATATACAGAAACATTCGCCGTTGTCGAATTACTAGATGCTCCTTTAACCACCATACGGTATTTTTTATTTGTCCCTACAAATTCGTAAGATGTGGTACAATAGTCACCATTACCATACAACGCTACTGCTGAGTATTCCTTACCACTCACAGGGCCAGCATAACTTCCTCCGCATGTCATTTTACTGCATTCTCCGCTATTTACCAATTGCGGTTCCTGACTTGCGGACGGTGTTGGCTCTGCCGTTGGCTGTTTCGTTGGCTCTGCCGTTGGCTGTTTCGTCGGCTCTGCCGTTGGCCGCTTCGTCGGCTCTGCCGTTGGCTGTTTCGTCGGCTCTGCCGTTGGCCGTTTCGTCGGCTCTGCCGTTGGCTGTTTCGTCGGCTCTGCCGTTGGCCGTTTCGTCGGCTCTGCCGTTGGCTGTTTCGTCGGCTCTGCCGTTGGCTGTTTCGTCGGCTCTGCCGTTGGCTGTTTCGTCGGCTCTGCCGTTGGCTGTTTCGCCGGCTCTGCCGTTGGCTGTTTCGTTGGCTCTGCCGTTGGCTGTTTCGTTGGCTCTGCCGTTGGTTGCTTTGTTTGGTCTACCGTTGGCTGTTTCGTTGACTCCGTCGTCACAGTTACCACGGGCTTATTCTTTTTGCCACAACCTTCACTTTTAATTTACACTTTTTCTTCTTGCCTTTTGCCTTTTGTGTTATATACACTTTAGCATTTCCAGCTTTCTTAGCATAAATTTTCCCTTTTTTATTCACTGTCACAATCTTTTTGTTTGAAGACTTGAATTTGAATATCTTCTTTATCTTCTTGGATGAAACTTTTTTTCCTTGCAACTTTAGCTTTAACTGTAATTTCTTTTTTTCTTGAATCACCAAAACACCTTTGGTCATCTTATTTGTTACAGTAATTCCCTGCTTTTTCTTTTTTTTGCTTGCGAGAGATTTGGAGCTGCGCCCAAAGTGGTCGTAAGCACAAGACAAGCAACAAGGAAAAAAACAAAAAGGTTTTTTCTACGTTTTGCTAAACTCATGATTATTATCCTCCTATAATGAATATTTTTACATTTGCATATTATACTACAACTAACAACCTAATTCGATGGAAAAATGTATTTTAAATATATGGATAATTGTCATCATCCCATGAGTTATTACATTCTTTTTCTCCATGTTTCTTCATAAAATATACAAACCATTATTCTTACAATTCTTTGGGGATTAAAAGAATATTGATACAGTGGATATAAGGATAGTAATTCAATTCTTGTCCCCATGTATGTAAAACCTGGATAATGCCAAGTGTTGCCCCGAGATACATTTTGTTTTCCAATAATTCCAAAAGTGTCTCGGCGAAGCATTTATGAAACAAGGAACACAAAAGTTTCTGATTAGAACAGACCAAAGAATTTAGTTCGGCAAGTATGGTGACACCAAGAGGAAAAAGGATAAAAATACATCGAAAATCCCCCGGAAGAAATGACATCCAAGGACATTCGCCGTATGAGCGAAGAGGAACTTCCAGACATTGACTATTTTCTAAATAAGTTGACCTTGATGACGATTTTAGAGAAGAATTTTTTACATCCTTTAAATCCCAAACCATCTATTTGTCATGTCCACATATCTGCGGGCTCTTTTCCATTTAGGAAAGCGCCGCATACGGTCTTTCCTATAAAGCAAAGTTACAAAAGACTCTGATTAATAATCAGAGTCTTAGAAAAGAGGCGACTAACGGATTTGAACCGATGATCAGGGAGTTGCAGTCCCATGCCTTACCACTTGGCTAAGTCGCCATATTCTATACATATGTGAGCAATCCACTTCCTATGAATATAATATCACAGGATAATTCCCATTGCAATATGAAGAAATGACCCCTACGGGAATCGAACCCGTGTTACCGCCGTGAAAGGGCGATGTCTTAACCGCTTGACCAAGGGGCCAGTGTCTGCTATCTCTAACAGAAGATACGCGTCCCTGTCACGAAGAACACGACTGTATAACTTCTTAGTAAATACAGAAACTCCCCGAGTAGGGCTCGAACCTACAACAACTCGGTTAACAGCCGAGTGCTCTACCATTGAGCTATCGAGGAATAGTACTCCATAAAGGAATTTATGAAAGGTAAAAGTTAGTACCTTCAAAACTACACATTGATGTTTTCTCTCTTTGAACCAACAAGGTCAAGCCTTCGACCTATTAGTATCCGTCAGCTGCATACATTACTGCACTTCCACCTCGGACCTATCTACCTCGTCGTCTTCAAGGGGTCTTATTGACTTATTGTCAGGGATATCTTATCTTGAGGGGGGCTTCACGCTTAGATGCCTTCAGCGTTTACCCCGTCCCGGCTTGGCTACCCGGCTATGCATTTGGTAATACAACCGGTACACCACCAGAGGCCAGTCCACCCCGGTCCTCTCGTACTAAGGGCGGCTCTCTCAAATATCCTACGCCCGCGCCGGATAGGGACCGAACTGTCCCACGACGTTCTGAACCCAGCTCGCGTACCGCTTTAATGGGCGAACAGCCCAACCCTTGGGACCTACTACAGCCCCAGGATGCGATGAGCCGACATCGAGGTGCCAAACCACTCCGTCGATGTGAACTCTTGGGAGTGATAAGCCTGTTATCCCCAGGGTAGCTTTTATCCGTTGAGCGATGGCAATCCCACTTTCATACCACCGGATCACTAAGTCCTAGTTTCCTACCTGCTCCACCCGTCGGTGTCGCAGTCAAGCTCCCTTATGCCTTTGCACTCTTCTAATGGTTTCCAACCATTATGAGGGAACCTTTGAGCGCCTCCGATACCCTTTCGGAGGCGACCGCCCCAGTCAAACTCCCCTGCCTGACATTGTCCCCCAGCCGGTTCACGGCTGTTGGTTAGAAATCCAATACTACAAGGGTGGTATCCCAACATTGACTCCTCTGCAACTGGCGTCACAGATTCACAGTCTCCCACCTATCCTGTACATGCAGTACCGAATCCCAGTATCAAACTAGAGTAAAGCTCCATGGGGTCTTTCCGTCCTGGCGCGGGTAACCAGCATCTTCACTGGTATTTCAATTTCACCGGGTGCATTGTCGAGACAGCGTCCAAATCATTACGCCTTTCGTGCGGGTCGGAACTTACCCGACAAGGAATTTCGCTACCTTAGGACCGTTATAGTTACGGCCGCCGTTTACTGGGGCTTAAATTCGCACCTTCGAGGCAAGCCTCTAAGCACTCCTCGTAACCTTCCAGCACCGGGCAGGCGTCAGCCCATATACTTCACCTTTCGGTTTCGCATAGACCTGTGTTTTTGCTAAACAGTTGCTTGACCTATTCTCTGCGGCCTGATTCCTCAGGCACCCCTTCTCCCGAAGTTACGGGGTCATTTTGCCGAGTTCCTTAACAATGCTTCTCCCGTCGGCCTTAGGATTCTCTCCTCATCCACCTGTGTCGGTTTACGGTACGGGTCCGTACAAAACAATAGCGGCTTTTCTCGACGGCTGGCTCACCTGCTTCGCTACCCTTTGGTTCGCTCCACATCACGTCTTCCCATTGATAAGGGGTTTGCCTCCTTATCAGGTACCTCGCTTGTCCCGGTCTTTCCATTCCCGGGTCAGGCTTTCCACCCGTGTCCCCACAGTTCTGTTTATACGGAGTACAGGAATCTCCACCTGTTATCCATCGACTACGACTTTCGTCCTCGCCTTAGGTCCCGACTTACCCAGAGCAGATCAGCTTTACTCTGGAAACCTTAGATATTCGGCCGTAAGGATTCTCACCTTACTCTCGCTACTCATTCCGGCATTCTCTCTTCCTAGAAGTCCACAGCTCCTTACGGTACTGCTTCGTTCCTCTAGCAATGCTCCCCTACCAACATTTCTGTTCCTAAGCTTCGGTGTCATGTTTTAGCCCCGGACATTTTCGGCGCAGGACCTCTCGACTAGTGAGCTATTACGCACTCTTTGAATGTATGGCTGCTTCTGAGCCAACATCCTAGTTGTCTTCGAAGTCCCACATCCTTTTCCACTTAACATGTACTTTGGGACCTTAGCTGTAGGTCTGGGCTGTTTCCCTTTCGACTACCCAACTTATCTCGTGCAGTCTGACTCCTGAGCATCGGCAACATGGCATTCGGAGTTTGATAGGCTTTGGTAAGCTTTGACGCCCCCGCGGCCATTCAGTGCTCTACCTCCATATGTCTAACTCAAGGCTAGCCCTAAAGCTATTTCGGGGAGAACCAGCTATCTCCGAGTTCGATTGGAATTTCTCCGCTACCCACACCTCATCGCCACCTTTTTCAACAGATGTGCGTTCGGTCCTCCACCGCCTTTTACAGCGGCTTCAACCTGGACATGGGTAGGTCACCCGGTTTCGGGTCTATGTCTGCTGACTTGGCGCCCTGTTAAGACTCGGTTTCCCTTCGGCTCCGGACTTTTCGTCCTTAACCTTGCCAGCAACCATAACTCGCCGGACCGTTCTACAAAAAGTACGCGGTTCCACTCATAGGGTGGTTCCACAGCTTGTAAACACAGGGTTTCAGGTTCTCTTTCACTCCCCTCCCGGGGTTCTTTTCACCTTTCCTTCACAGTACTATGCGCTATCGGTCACTAAGGAGTATTTAGCCTTACGGGGTGGTCCCCGCTTGTTCCCACAAGGTTCCACGTGTCTCGTGGTACTCTGGATCCTGCTGCCTGTAATCAGATTTCACGTACGGGGCTTTCACCCTCTCTGGCTGGCTTTCCCAAAACCATTCTGTTATCCTCTTACAATGACGTATGCAGTCCGAACCCCGGATTGCACGCAATCCGGTTTGGGCTCTTTCCCGTTCGCTCGCCGCTACTTAGGAAATCACTGTTGTTTTCTCTTCCTCCGGCTACTTAGATGTTTCAGTTCACCGGGTTCCCTCTATATGGCTATGTATTCACCATACAGTGACAGGAGTTTCTCCTGCCGGGTTTCCCCATTCAGAAATCTACGGGTCAATGGATATTTGCTCCTCACCGTAGCTTATCGCAGCTTATCACGTCTTTCTTCGGCTCTTAGTGCCAAGGCATCCACCCTGCGCTCTTGTTCGCTTGACCTTTTGTTCCAGTGCATTAGCGATAATACACCGGCACGGTTCTTGAGAGATGAATGCATGATTACAAAGTAATCATACTTCTTGGTTCTCGTTCTAAAGAATAGATTCTTTAAATCGGTAAAATTGATGTCTTTGATTGTCTTTTGACAATCGATGTCTTCAATCTTTTTCAATGTGTAGTTTTCAAGGTACTAATGATAATTCATTTGAATCAGCATTAAGATTCGTACGCTTCGCGTACTCATCACGGATATTCAAAGAATATCCTCTTATCAAAGGAAAATGACTTTTGTGAATAAATTCCCAAAGTCTTTTCCATTTGATAATTTAATGCTTTTTGAATTATCAAATGGAGATAAGGAGATTCGAACTCCTGACCCCCTGCTTGCAAGGCAGGTGCTCTCCCAACTGAGCTATACCCCCATGAATCTAGCATCCACCTACTCTCCCATACCGTTACCAGTATAGTACCATCGGCCGCTTACGTCTTAACCATCGTGTTCGGGATGGGAACGGGTGTGTCCCATAAGCGCATCGACACTAGAAACTTTTGTCATCCTTGATGACTGAACAGTAAAACAACCTCTACTTTATTTCCTTAGAAAGGAGGTGATCCAGCCGCACCTTCCGATACGGCTACCTTGTTACGACTTCACCCCAGTTATCGGCTCCACCTTCGACAGCTCCCTCCTTGCGGTTGGGTCACTGGCTTCGGGCATATCCGACTCCCATGGTGTGACGGGCGGTGTGTACAAGACCCGGGAACGTATTCACCGCAAAGATTCTGATCTGCGATTACTAGCGATTCCAGCTTCATGTAGTCGAGTTGCAGACTACAGTCCGAACTGGGACGGCCTTTTTGTGGTTTGCTCCCCCTCGCGGGTTCGCCTCACTCTGTGACCGCCATTGTAGCACGTGTGTCGCCCAGATCATAAGGGGCATGATGATTTGACGTCATCCCCACCTTCCTCCGGATTATCTCCGGCAGTCTCCCCAGAGTGCCCGGCCGAACCGCTGGCTACTAAGGATAAGGGTTGCGCTCGTTGCGGGACTTAACCCAACATCTCACGACACGAGCTGACGACAACCATGCACCACCTGTCTCTTCTGTCCCGAAGGAAAGTTCCGGTTAAGGAACGGTCAGAGGGATGTCAAGACCTGGTAAGGTTCTTCGCGTTGCTTCGAATTAAACCACATGCTCCACCGCTTGTGCGGGTCCCCGTCAATTCCTTTGAGTTTCATTCTTGCGAACGTACTCCCCAGGTGGAATACTTAATGCGTTTGCTGCGGCACCGAAGCCCTGTGGGCCCCGACACCTAGTATTCATCGTTTACGGCGTGGACTACCAGGGTATCTAATCCTGTTTGCTCCCCACGCTTTCGTGCCTCAGTGTCAGTATCAGTCCAGTAAGCCGCCTTCGCCACTGATGTTCCTCCTAATATCTACGCATTTCACCGCTACACTAGGAATTCCGCTTACCTCTCCTGCACTCTAGTCTAACAGTTTCAAAAGCAGTCCCGGGGTTGAGCCCCAGCCTTTCACTTCTGACTTGCACTGCCACCTACGCACCCTTTTACACCCAGTAAATCCGGATAACGCTTGCCCCCTACGTATTACCGCGGCTGCTGGCACGTAGTTAGCCGGGGCTTCTTAGTCAGGTACCGTCATTATCTTCCCTGCTGATAGAGCTTTACATACCGAAATACTTCTTCACTCACGCGGCGTCGCTGCATCAGGGTTTCCCCATTGTGCAATATTCCCCACTGCTTTGCCTCCCGTAGGAGTTTGGGCCGTGTCTCAGTCCCAATGTGGCCGTTCACTCTCTCAAGCCGGCTACTGATCGTCGCCTTGGTAGGCCGTTACCTTACCAACTAGCTAATCAGACGCGGGTCCATCTCATAGCGATAAATCTTTCAAGAAGAAAACATGCGAATCCTTCTTACTATGCGGTATTAGCAGTCGTTTCCAACTGTTGTCCCCCTCTATGAGGCAGGTTACCCACGCGTTACTCACCCGTCCGCCACTCAGTCACCTCAAATGAATCAATCTACAGCAAGCTGTGTCAATCTTCGGGAGAGGTGCTTCGTTCGACTTGCATGTGTTAAGCACGCCGCCAGCGTTCATCCTGAGCCAGGATCAAACTCTCATGTTAAAGTTTGCATCGCTCAGAAATTAGCTTGGCTAATTATCCTGTTCGATTACTGTTGTTTCGTTCGAAACGAATTGAATCGGGTTTTGGTTTCATTCTTATCGAATGTCCTTTTCCGAAAAATTATTTTATAATTTTTCAAGGTTGTTTCACTGTTCAATTATCAAGGTTCTTGCAATCTGTTTTCGTCTTGAAAGCCTTATCTTTCCGCGTAAAACCGATTGTTTTCTTTGCTTCCGCTTTGTTGTTTCTTTACCGCGTCAGCAAATACTATCTTATCAGATAATCTCTTGCTTGTCAACACTTTTTTTAACTTTTTTATTTCGTTTTTCAAAGTCTCTGTCGCGTCAACGAGTTATATCTTATCAAACGGTTCGACGTTTGTCAACACTTTTTTTCATGTTTTTTTGCATTTTTTAGTTTGACTGTTTTTCTAACTTAAATCACGACAAAAAAAGAAAAAAATAGGTGCTTAACCACATAGCAAAGCACCTATTTTTTCGATTTTGTTAATTACTCTTCAATCGTTACCACGTCATCATCTGCTTCTGTCATGGCAATTTCTTCATCTTCCGCAATATCCAGTTCAACATCCGGATCTTTTACGAGAATCTTTACTTCTTTCTCTTTTTCTTCTTCTACCACTTCTACAGCCTCTTCTACCGGTTCCGGTGGCTCAAGACTGTCTACCAGGTCACTGTGCAGCTTGATATTACGATAACGCTTCATACCGGTTCCGGCCGGAATCAGCTTACCAATAATAACGTTCTCTTTCAAACCAATCAATGGGTCCACTTTGCCCTTAATTGCTGCATCGGTCAACACTTTAGTAGTCTCCTGGAAAGATGCCGCTGACAAGAAGGAATTCGTTGCCAGGGAAGCTTTTGTAATACCAAGAATAACCTGATTGCCTTCCGGTGGCTGTTTACCCTCAGCTTCAAGCTGCTCTTTTACATCCTCATAATCCAGAGCATCTACCATAACACCAGGCTGGAAGTCAGAATCCCCATTATTCTCGATGCGAATCTTCTTCAGCATCTGACGAACCAGAACCTCGATATGCTTATCACTGATTTCTACACCCTGGAGACGGTATACACGCTGAACTTCACGGAGCATGTAATCCTGAACGGCACGAACACCTTTAATTTTCAAGATGTCATGTGGATTTACACTACCTTCTGTCAACTCATCACCAGCCTCTAATTCCTGTCCTTCCAATACTTTAATACGGGAACCATATGGAATCAGATATGCTTTACTCTGTCCGGTTTCATCATTTGTAATAACCACTTCACGTTTCTTCTTGGTGTCACGAAGCTGAACTTTTCCTGCAAATTCGGAAATAATAGCAAGTCCCTTTGGCTTTCTTGCCTCAAAAAGCTCCTCGACACGAGGAAGACCCTGTGTGATATCGTCACCGGCAACACCACCGGTATGGAACGTACGCATGGTAAGCTGTGTACCCGGCTCACCGATGGACTGAGCAGCAATAATACCAACTGCTTCACCAACCTGTACCGGTTCTTTCGTTGCCATGTTTGAACCATAACATTTTGCACAAATACCAATGTGTGATTTACAAGTAAGAATTGTACGAATCTTAACCTGTGCCTTATCACCTGCATCGATAATTTTCTTTGTATTCACAATGCGTGCCGCACGTTTTGGCGTAATCATATGATTTGCCTTAACAATCACTTCACCATCGTCATCAAGAATTGTTTCACAGGAATAACGTCCTGTAATTCTCTCCTCAAGCGTCTCAATTACTTCTTTTCCATCCATGAATGCACTAATCCACATACCCGGAATTTCTGCACGGTTACGGCTCTCGCAGCAATCCGTCTCACGAATAATCAATTCCTGAGACACATCAACAAGACGTCTTGTCAAATATCCGGAATCGGCTGTACGAAGCGCTGTATCGGAAAGACCTTTACGAGCACCATGCGCAGAAATAAAGTACTCCAATACGTCAAGACCTTCACGGAAGTTTGACTTGATTGGAAGTTCGATGGTACGACCGGATGTATCTGCCATCAAACCACGCATTCCGGCAAGCTGTTTAATCTGCTTATCCGAACCACGGGCCCCGGAGTCCGCCATCATGTAGATGTTATTCAATTCATCCAAACCACTCAGCAAGTCATGTGTAATCTGGTCATCGGCAATTTTCCATGTCTCAACAACAGATTTGTAACGCTCTTCCTCAGTCAACAGACCGCGGCGGTATTTCTGGGAAATAACCTCAACCGTATTCTCTGCCTGCTTAAGCAAATCTTTCTTCGTTGCCGGCACTTCCATATCGGAAATGGAAACAGTCATTGCTTTGCCTTTGTCGAATATTTATAACCAAAGTGCTTTAATTGCATCGAGCGTTTCCGCTGTCTTTGTTGCACCTTCATTGTTAATACATTTTTCCAGAATCTGTTTCAACTGCTTTTTGCCAACGTGGAAATCTACTTCCAGTTTAAGGAAGTTATCCGGATTGCTTCGGTCAACAAACCCAAGATTCTGGCTGATAATCTCATTGAAAATAAATCTTCCCAATGTCGATTCAATAATACGAGATTCTTCTTCACCTGCAGCATTTACGCCAAAACGACGAATTTTAATTTTGGCATGAAGTGTAATCTCATGGTTTTCATAGGCAATAATTGCCTCATTCATATCTTTAAAGAAACGTCCGGTTCCTTTTGCTCCCTGCTCCGGAGTTCTCTCCTGTGTCAAATAATAAATACCAAGTACCATATCCTGAGAAGGTACGGCTACGGCACCACCATCGGATGGTTTCAGCAGGTTGTTTGGTGACAACAGAAGGAAGCGGCACTCTGCCTGTGCTTCCACGGAAAGTGGCAAATGCACAGCCATCTGGTCTCCATCGAAGTCGGCGTTGAACGCTGTACATACAAGTGGATGAAGTTTGATTGCCTTACCTTCGACAAGGATTGGCTCAAATGCCTGAATACCCAGACGGTGAAGTGTAGGGGCACGGTTTAACATAACCGGATGCTCGCGAATTACTTCTTCAAGGATATCCCATACAGCAGGCTCTAACTTCTCTACCATTTTCTTTGCATTTTTAATATTATGAGCAGTTCCGTTTGCAACCAATTCTTTCATTACAAATGGTTTGAAAAGCTCAATTGCCATCTCTTTTGGCAGACCGCACTGATAAATCTTAAGCTCCGGTCCTACGACGATTACGGAACGTCCGGAATAGTCAACACGCTTACCAAGAAGGTTCTGACGGAAACGTCCCTGTTTACCTTTAAGCATATCAGACAATGATTTCAATGCACGGTTTCCAGGTCCTGTAACCGGACGGCCACGGCGTCCATTATCAATCAACGCATCAACTGCTTCCTGCAGCATACGTTTTTCGTTTCGTACAATAATATCCGGAGCGCCAAGTTCCAAAAGTCTCTTCAAACGGTTGTTACGATTAATGATTCGACGATACAAATCGTTCAAATCGGAAGTTGCAAAACGTCCACCATCCAACTGTACCATCGGACGAAGATCCGGTGGAATAACAGGAATCACCGTAAGAATCATCCAGTCCGGATGGTTTCCGGATTCACGGAATGCTTCCACAACTTCCAGACGCTTGATAATGCGGGCACGTTTCTGTCCGCTGGCATCCTTCAATTCATCTTTCAATGTTTTGGACTCTTCTTCCAAATCAATTCTCTGCAAAAGTTCCTGAATGGATTCTGCACCCATACCAACACGGAACGTATCACCAAAATCTTCTCTTGCTTTCTGGTATTCCTGCTCAGAAAGAACCTGTTTTACCTGAATTTCCGGTGTCTCAGATTCCAATACAATATAGGAAGCAAAATACAATACTTTTTCCAATACTTTTGGAGAAATATCCAAAATCAAGCCCATGCGGCTCGGAATTCCTTTGAAGTACCAAATATGGGATACCGGAGCAGCCAACTCAATGTGACCCATGCGCTCACGACGAACGCTGGATTTTGTGACTTCCACACCACATCGGTCGCAGACAACACCTTTATAACGTACTTTTTTGTACTTACCGCAATGACATTCCCAGTCTTTGCTCGGTCCAAAAATACGCTCGCAATACAAACCGTCTTTTTCCGGTTTCAGGGTACGATAATTGATGGTCTCCGGCTTCTTTACCTCACCTCTGGACCACTCACGGATTTTTTCCGGAGATGCCAGTCTGATTTTAATTTTATCGTAAGTCAATGTCTTTTCTTCTTCATTACCATACTGTGGCATATTTATAACCCGTCCTTTCTATCAATCTGCGCTGATGCTGCTATCGTCATCAATGCCCTGTACATCCGTTTCACGGAAACCGGCATCTTCAAAGGATTCTTCTTTGAGTTCAAAGTTTTTGTCATTGATTAATTCATTCACATTTTCATGAGTTCCTTCTTCTATGGACTCAGTCATCTGAACTTCGTTTCCTTCTTCATCCAGCACTGCAACATCCAATCCGAGAGCCTGTAACTCTTTCAGCAATACCTTAAAGGACTCAGGTATGCCAGGCTCAGAAATATTGTCGCCTTTGATAATTGCTTCGTATGTCTTAACACGTCCTACTACGTCATCCGACTTCACGGTCAGAATTTCCTGAAGAGTATAAGCTGCGCCATACGCCTCAAGAGCCCATACCTCCATCTCTCCGAATCGCTGACCACCAAACTGCGCTTTACCACCAAGTGGCTGTTGGGTAACCAGTGAGTAAGGACCAGTGGAACGAGCATGGATTTTATCATCAACCAAGTGATGGAGTTTCAGATAATGCATGAAACCAATCGTAACTTCACCATCGAAATACTCTCCGGTACGTCCGTCACGAAGCTGAACCTTTCCATCTTCCTTAATCGGCACACCTGCCCATTCTTTTCTATAGTCCTGATTTGTCAGGAGATAATCCATCACTTCCGGATCAAGAACATCTTTGTATTTCTTCTCAAAATCCTCGAGTGGTGTATTTACATAATCGTTTGCCAGTTTCAAGGTATCCATGATGTCAATCTCGTTTGCGCCATCAAATACCGGTGTTGCAACATTGAAACCAAGGACTTTCGCTGCTAGACTCAAATGAATCTCAAGCACCTGTCCGATATTCATTCGGGAAGGCACACCCAGAGGATTCAACACGATGTCAAGCGGACGTCCGTTTGGCAAAAATGGCATATCTTCAACCGGCAGTACACGGGAAACGACACCCTTGTTACCATGACGACCAGCCATCTTATCGCCGACCTGAATTTTTCTCTTCTGTGCAATATAAATGCGCACGGTCTGATTTACACCAGGTGACAATTCATCCCCATTTTCACGGGTAAATACTTTCGCATCCACAACGATACCAAATTCACCATGTGGAACGCGAAGAGATGTATCTCTTACTTCTCTTGCTTTCTCTCCGAAAATAGCACGAAGAAGTCTTTCTTCTGCAGTCAGTTCTGTCTCACCTTTTGGTGTTACTTTACCAACTAAGATGTCTCCGGCACGAACTTCTGCGCCAATACGGATAATACCGCGCTCATCCAAATCTTTGAGAGCATCATCACCGACGCCCGGTACATCACGTGTAATTTCTTCCGGTCCGAGTTTTGTATCACGTGCTTCTGTCTCATATTCATTAATATGAACAGAAGTATACACATCTTCCTGCACCAGTCTTTCACTGAGCAGTACGGCATCCTCGTAGTTATAACCTTCCCATGTCATAAATCCAATCAACGGGTTTTTACCAAGGGCGATTTCGCCGCCGGAAGTAGAAGGTCCATCAGCAATTACCTGACCAGTCTCAACTTCATCACCTTTTGTAACAATCGGTCTCTGGTTCATGCAGGTACCCTGGTTGCTTCGTACAAATTTAGACAATTTATACTCATCCAGATTTCCATCTTTTTTACGAATCAAAATGCGGTTTGTTTCGGCACGTTCTACCACACCGCCTTCTTTTGCTACCACACAGTTTCCGGAGTCAACAGCCGCTTTCATTTCCATACCTGTTCCGACAACCGGCGCCTCTGTTACCAGAAGCGGCACTGCCTGACGCTGCATGTTGGAACCCATCAGAGCACGGTTCGCATCATCATTTTCCAAGAACGGAATCATGGCTGTTGCCACAGAGAATACCATCTTTGGCGATACGTCCATGTAATCAATTTTATTTCTCTCAAACTCCGATGTCTCTTCACGGAAACGACCGGATACATTTTTACGAACGAAATGACCTTCTTCGTCCAGACGCTCATTCGCCTGTGCAACGTGGTAACGGTCTTCTTCGTCTGCTGTCATATAAACAACTTCATCTGTTACACGTGGATTCTCCGCATCCGAGTGGTCTACTTTACGATATGGAGCCTCAACAAATCCATACTCGTTAATTCTTGCGTAAGATGCCAGTGAGTTGATCAAACCGATGTTCGGTCCCTCAGGCGTCTCAATCGGACACATTCTTCCATAATGGGAATAGTGTACGTCACGCACCTCAAATCCGGCACGGTCACGGGACAAACCACCAGGTCCGAGGGCTGACAGACGACGTTTGTGTGTCAACTCAGAAAGCGGGTTGTTCTGGTCCATAAACTGTGACAACTGGGAACTTCCAAAGAATTCCTTAACCGCTGCCGTTACCGGTTTAATATTAATCAACGACTGTGCAGAAATACCTTCGATATCCTGCGTTGTCATTCTTTCACGCACCACACGCTCCATACGGGACAAACCAATACGGTACTGGTTCTGAAGCAGCTCGCCTACTGCACGGATACGACGATTTCCCAAGTGATCGATATCGTCGTCATTTCCCAGACCATATTCCAAATGGATGTTGTAGTTAATGGAAGCAAAAATATCTTCCTTTGTAATATGTTTTGGAATTAACAATGCTACATTGCGGCGGATTGCGTCATAACGCTCTTCATCCGTCTCATTCTCTTCCAAAATCTTTTTCAATTCCGGATAATAAACATCTTCTGTAATTCCCAATGCTTTTTTATCCGCCTGTGGCAAAAATGCATGTAAATCAACCATCATATTGGACAATACTTTTACAACATGTCCTTCTTCTGTCTGCATCATTACAAACGGAATGGCTGCGTTCTGAATTTCACGAGCAAGCTCTTCAGAAACCATCGTTCCGGCTTCTGCCACCACTTCACCGGTTTCCGGGCTGACTGCATCTTCTGCAAGTGCAAATCCGACAATGCGATTTGTGAAGGATAATTTCTTATTAAATTTATAACGTCCAACCTTCGCCAAGTCATAACGTCTTACATCAAAGAACATATTATTAATGAGGCTTTCCGCACTGTCAACAGCAAGCGGTTCACCCGGACGAAGTTTTTTATACAATTCAAGCAAACCGTCCTGATAGTTCTTGGAAACGTCCTTCTCAATACTTGCCAAAATTTTCGGCTCCTCGCCAAACATGTTCAAAATTTCCTGATCTGTCCCTACACCAAGTGCTCGAATCAATACCGTAATCGGAACTTTTCTATTTCTATCTACACGAACGTAAAATATATCATTGGAGTCTGTCTCATATTCCAACCACGCTCCACGGTTTGGAATAACAGTCGAAGAATACAACTCTTTACCAATTTTATCATGGGCGATACCATAATAAATGCCAGGGGAACGAACCAACTGACTTACAATAACACGCTCTGCTCCGTTAATAATAAACGTACCTGTCGCGGTCATAAGAGGAAGGTCTCCCATGAAAATATCATGTTCACTAATTTCCTCTGTTTCATTATTATGGAGTCTTACTTTAACTTTCAATGGTGCCGCATAAGTTGCATCCCGCTCCTTACACTCTTCGATGGAATATTTCACATCATCCCGGCACAGCTCAAAGCTAACAAATTCCAGACTTAAATTGCCGTTGTAATCCGCAATCGGCGAAATATCGCGGAATACTTCATTCAAGCCCTCTTCCAGAAACCATTTGTACGAATCTGTCTGAACCTCAATGAGGTTTGGCATCTCCAATACTTCTTTCTGTTTCGAGTAACTCATTCTCACACCTTTGCCCACATGGACAGGGCGTATTCTGTTTTTCTCCATTGATGATTTCACTCCTTGTCTTTTCTACAGAACTGTGATATACTACAAATTAGGTAGGGATATTGCGCCTACCATACCACAATAGTGCATTTTCTATCGTACCACAAATGTAGTAAGGTGTCAAGCGTTTATTTGGCACTTTTTTCTATTTTTTTAATATTTTTAAGGAGACGATGTATGGGGAATCAAATCATTATTTCAATCAGCCGTGAATACGGCAGCGAAGGACACACAATTGCGAAACAAATTGCGAAAGATCTGGGGCTTCCTTTTTATGACCGCAATATGCTTGACGAAATCGCAAAAGAAAAGGGCTTTGACCCGGCTGTTTTTGCCGGTGTAGATGAAAAGCCGCGCAACAAACTGCTTTCGCGCCGAGTAAAAGGGTATTCGAATGCAACCGAAGACAATTTGGCGCAGATGCAGTTCGAATTTCTTCGTAAAAAGGCCGCCTCCGGCGAATCTTTTGTCGTGCTTGGCCGTTGTTCCGAAACGATTCTAAAGGAATATGATAGCTTAGTTTCAATTTTTGTTACCGGAAACAAGGACCGCAAATTAAAACATGTTATAGAGAAGTTTTCACTTTCCGAAACTGCCGCCGCAGCTAAAATCACTAAACATGACGCATACCGCCGCCGATACCATAATCACTATTCGGATTTTAAATGGGGTGACTCGCGTAATTATGATGTTTGTATCAATAGCAGCCGGATTGGTGTGGAAGGGACAGCAAAATTATTGAAGGAGTTTGTGGAGAGCATAAAAAAATACTAGTAAAAGGGGAGCATAAACCGGCGAGAAACATTATTCGCGTTAGCGAATTTCCTGTTTCGAGTCGGGTTATGCTCCCCTTTTCGCGGCGCTGTACCGCACTTCGCCGGCACTCCCTCCACTTTTCGCGGTGCCGTGCCGCACTTCGCCGGCACTCCCTCCACTTTTCGCGGTGCTGTGCCGCACTTCGTGCGTCCCCCCTCTCCCTTCTTTCGCGGTGCCGTGCCGCACTTCGTGCGTCACTACGCGCGCACGCGCGCTATAAAACCAGAAATAGACTTGAAAACTTGCAAGCAAGCTTGCAGTTTTCAAGTCTATTTCTGGTTTTATAGCGCTTAGTGTGAACGCGATTATTTTAATGTTACTTTTGCGCCTTCAGCTTCGAGTTTCTCTTTGATTTCTTCAGCTTCTTCTTTTTGTAGCGCCCTCTTTAACTACTTTAGGAGCTCCGTCTACAACTTCTTTAGCTTCTTTCAATCCAAGACCAGTTACTTCACGAACAACTTTGATAACCTTAACCTTAGCTGCTCCAACTTCTGTCAACTCTACATCGAACTCGTCTTTCTCAGCTGCGCCGCCTGCTTGCGTCTCCGCCTGCTGCTGCAACGACTACACCTGCTGCTGCAGATACGCCGAACTCTTCCTCACATGCTTTTACTAAATCATTCAATTCCATAACGCTCATCTCTTTGATAGCATCGATAAATTCCTGTGTTGTCATTTTGTTTTCCTCCATTCAAATTTTAAAAAATAATAATAACTTATTCTGCTGCTGTTTCGCCCTGAGCTTCTGCAATCTGTTTTACGACACGAGCAAAGTTCGTGATTGGTGACTGCAGGCTTCCAAGCAACTTGGAAATAAGCTCGTCTTTTGACGGGATTGTAGCAAGAACTTTAACGCCAGCGGCATCATAATACTCACCATCTACAACTCCACTCTTAATCTCAAGAGCCTCTGCTTCTTTTGCAAAATTATTGATAATTCTTGCCGGAGCAGTCTCATCTTCGATACCGAATGCGATTGCTGTAGGACCTTCCAAGTCTTTGTCAAGCTGCGCAAAATCGGTTCCATCAAACGCCAAGTGAAGCATTGTATTTTTGTATACTTTGTATACAACACCAGCTTCTCTTAACTGTTTACGAAGTTTTGTATCCTGCTCAACTGTCAGTCCACGATAATCAACAAGAACTGCAGATTTAGCATCTGATACATAGCCTTTGATTTCATCAACGATAGGCGCTTTTAATTCGACTTTAGCCATGATTTGTTACCTCCTTATTATTGTCAGCTTATGCTTTGCCATATAATCTGCCGGAGATTTCATCAAAAATGTCATTGACATTTATAAAAAATCCTCTGCCTGCGCACGCAGACAGAGGATATAATCTCACTATGATTGCATTCACAATCTTCCTCGGCAAGCGGCATCCGCACTTACATAGCAAAGCTATACTTGCTGTCTACGGCAGTTATAAACTTTAGTCAGTGTAGCATAGCGCTACACAATTGTCAAGTTTTTAATTATCCAATTTTCAAAGTATTTACTTTGATTCCAGGACCCATTGTAGAAGTTACGGTAACACTCTTCATATAGGTTCCCTTTGCACTTGCTGGTTTTGCTTTAACAATAGCATCCATCAATGTGTTAAAGTTCTCGGTAAGCTGCTCTTCTGTGAAGGAAGCTTTACCAACTGGACAATGGATAATATTTGCTTTATCCAAACGATACTCGATTTTACCTGCTTTAATATCATTAACAGCCTTTGTAACATCCATTGTAACCGTACCGGCTTTTGGGTTTGGCATCAAGCCTTTTGGTCCGAGGACACGTCCCAAACGACCAACTACGCCCATCATGTCAGGTGTTGCTACTACAACGTCAAAATCGAACCATCCCTCATTCTGGATTCTTGGAATGAGTTCTTCGCCACCAACGAAATCTGCACCTGCTGCTTCTGCTTCTGCCACTTTATCACCTTTAGCGAATACAAGAACACGAACTGTTTTACCAGTACCGTGAGGCAGAACAACGGCACCACGTACCTGCTGGTCAGCATGACGGCCATCTACACCAAGACGGATATGAGCTTCTACGGTTTCATCAAATTTTGCAACTGCTGTTTTCTTAACAAGGCTAATTGCTTCAGCCACATCATACTGTGTTGCACGATCTACTAATTTTGCGGCCTCTGTATATTTTTTACCTCTTTTCATTTTTCAAACCTCCTAGTGGTATTAACGAACATTGTCTCCCACAACGTCCAAATGACATTAGTTCTTTTTTCTGCGATAAATTTTGACTACTCTTCTACTGTGATACCCATACTTCTTGCTGTACCAGCAATCATGCTCATAGCTGCTTCTAAGCTGCCGGCATTTAAGTCAGGCATTTTTGTTTCTGCAATTTTCTGGATATCTTCCTTAGAAATTGTAGCAACTTTCTTTTTGTTCGGCTCGCCGGAACCAGACTGAATCTTGCATGCTTTCTTCAAAAGAACAGCAGCCGGCGGAGTCTTTGTTACAAAACTAAAACTTCTATCTGCATAAACAGTAATTACAACAGGAATAATCATTCCATCCTGTCCCTGTGTTTTAGCGTTAAACTCTTTTGTAAACTGAGCAATATTGATTCCGTGCTGTCCAAGTGCAGGACCAACCGGTGGTGCCGGAGTTGCCTTTCCTGCCGGAATCTGTAATTTAATATATCCTTCGACTTTCTTAGCCATTTTCAATTCCTCCTAAACGATTAAACCAGTTTCAATTCTGAGAAGTCAATCTCAACCGGAGTATCACGGCCAAACATATCAATGACAATGACTGCCATCTGTTTTGCCGGGTGAACTTCCTGAACAACACCGTCAGTATCCTGCCATACTCCCTCTGTAACGATAACATGATCTCCAATGGAAAATGGAGAAGCCTCTGCCTCTGCCAAAAATCCCATGTTGGCAATTTCTTCTTCTGTCAACGGTACCGGTTTGGATCCCGGTCCAACAAATCCTGTTACGCCACGTGTGTTTCGCACAACATACCAAGTCTGGTCATTCATAATCATATTGATTAAAACGTACGCCGGAAACATTTTCTTCTGAACCTGTTTCTTTTCTCCGTTTTTCTCTTCTACGACCGTCTGCAACGGAATCAGAACTTCTAAAATCTGATCCTGCAGATTACGATTCTCGATTGTTTTCTCAATATCTGCTTTTACCTTATTCTCATAACCGGAATAAGTATGAACTACATACCATTTTGCTTCTTCTGCCATGGCAACCTCCTACGAAACAATGTGAAGCGCAGTCAAGCCCAAACGAATCACCCAGTCAACACCTGCAATCAGTACGCCCAGCAATACGGACACTACAATTACTAATGCAGATTGTTTCACTAAGTCTTCTTTCTTCGGCCAGGTACACTTCTTGAATTCACTCTTTAGATTCTTAAAGAAGCCAGGTTTCGAAGTCTTTTCTGCTTCGCTCATGTGACACACATCCTTTCCGAAACATCACACGGACTACTTAGTCTCCTTGTGTAACGTGTGTTTCTTGCAAAATCTACAATATTTCTTTGTTTCCATTCTGTCCGGATGGTTCTTCTTATCTTTGGTCATGTTGTAATTACGCTGTTTGCATTCTGTACATTCCAAAGTAATTTTAGTACGCATCTTGTCACCTCCGTGAAATTATTTTTTCTGAACCCACGCAATCCTGCGCTTATTCAGCTCTTACACCGCAACTGCGGCTTGGTCAAAATTTTGGCATAAAAAAAAGACCTAATTCATCGCCTATCCACTATACCACAAGCCATAGGTCCACGTCAATAAGTTTTTTTCGCGAAAGCTACAAGCCATGCAAAAAATAAAATTCACGCTGCTTCGTTGGGAGCTTGCTCACATAAGAAGCAGTGGGATTTTTATTTTTTATAGGGCGACAGCCCGCGACCGAGGGAGCTTTGCTCACGAGGTTGGCATGGCTTGTAGCTTCACGAGTTTTTTCCAACATATTTTTTCACTTCATTAATCATCTGCACTGCTGTTTCAATTTGCTTAGCAGCCTCTTCTTTCCCTGCAATATAAAAATCATCATAATCGCTTTTTTCCCGCAACTGCTTCAACATCCCTATTCTTCTTCCTAATTCTTTTGAAAACTTTTCTGTTGCCACATAGGTTTTGTTAAAATATCCAATTGCATCTTTATGCCGTTTAAAATCAATTTCTTCCAACGCCAATACTGCCTTTATCGCGTAAAAAGTAGCATAATACGAACGATTAATGGAATCTTTAAATAACGCATTATCATAACTCATCTGTGCAACTTTAATACTGTCTTCCGCCTGCGAAAGTCGATAACTTGATAAGTCCTGCTTTCTATTATCCATCAATAACCACACCTTCCTTTACAACATTATCATAAAACGGTAAGGCTCCCAACCAATATTTAAAATGCTCTTCATTCTTTACAATAATGCTTATGTCAACTCCATACTCCATTAAAAAATCAAAAGCAACATCATACAATTTATATTCAACTGGTTTTATAACCTCATCAGTAAGCGACGTCAATACCATAACATCCACATCTGAGCCTTCCCTATAATCACCTCTGGCATAGGATCCATACACAATTACCTTTTTAAATCTTCTCCCAAAACATTTCTTATCTCTTGCACAAACAAATCCACTACATTACGAATTGCCTCTGGCATAACCTCACCTCCTAGTTAATCTGCTCTTTTTTCAATCAAGTTATTTAATAATTATAGTATATCACACCATCCAACTAACATCCACTAATTTTATAACTTCTTTATATTTAGTATAACAGTCTGCAAAATTGGCATGGCTTGTAGCTTTCTATCGCCAACATTCTCTCCTAACAACAAAATAGAGGACAACTACGTGCCCTCTGCTCATAAATCGCTCATTTATAAGGCTGTGCATCACCTATTGTTAAAGCACAATGCTTTTCTTATGTATAGTATATTAATAATCACATGAAACGTCAACATGTTTTTTCAAATATTTTCTATCTCACATCTAGTCACCTTTATTCTTCTCCAAATAACAAACAGGGGCAAAACATATGCCCCTGCCGCAAAATCATGCAGAAAGATAAATTTTGAAACCTTTCCTTTCACTATTTTAACCCATGTGGAAATACCAGCCCAATTTTTCGTACTTTTAATTCCACGTTGTTTTGTGAACTTTTTAATTGCATAGGAATACTCTTCATTTCCCTCGCATTCTACCACTTTGCAATTAGATGCAACCTTATACTTTCGTGTCTTTGCCTTGATTTTTTTACTTGTATCCCAATCAAACTTTTTCTTCACCTTGCTCATGCCACCCTTAATAATCAATTTTCCACCCCGATAATACATTTTAATACGACATCCAGCTTCGCCGCCCTGACTTTTTGTAAGCCCCGTTCCATAAAGCCAATATGAACTTGCCGCTTTAGCCTTACTTCCTCCGCTCCATTGACACAATCCTCCAACCAAAAGGGATAACACCAATAACTTTACAATAATCTTCTTTCTCATTTTTCTACCTCCTAAAACATTCTTGATTTCGATATTATATCAAGAAAAAAAAGAAATTTCTTTGGAATTTTTCAATATAATTCTACCAAGCAACTCTTTAACTCATTTTTCCCTTTAATGGTTGCCTTTTTCTGAATTTTAGAAGTGCTCCTCGCCCTTTCGCGATGTTTTACGCCACAAAAACAACTCTTTTAGGTGTAATTTCAAATTAGCGTTGTTTTTGATAGCAAGTTCCATCATTCCGATGCAACGCTTTTCCGCTTTTCAGACAATTTGCGTTGTTTTTCACGTTTTCGTCTCTATCCACACGCAACGCACAACACAGCAACACACAGCACAGCCGCCACGCAACTTAGCCATCACGCAACTTAGCCGCCATACAACACGAATGCGTCAAATCCAATGATTATACGTTGCCACGGTTCCAATCAGATTAATCGCAAACCCAAACACCAAAATCACCGTATTCCACTGCACAAACTTTTCACCCTTTGGTTTCCAGAGTGTCAGACCAAAGAACAAATACGGCATCATATCAAGCAGGTACCGATTGCCAAACTGCCAGCCGCCAAGCGTTTTATGACAGCAGATAATCAACAAATGCGCCACCGCCAGAAGAGGAAGCATAATCAACAGTGTAAGATTTCCCTCTCTCTTTTTCACCAGCGCATATATCCAAACACCAATCATGGTAATAAAAATCGGCGCAATCAGCCAAAACGCCATTCCATCCGATGAGAAAAACGAAAGCGCACCACCGTTTCCCCCTGCTGCCGGCAGACGCAGATAATGCATTAAATTTTCTTTTAAATAAGAAAGATTAAACTGACCGGTCGTGGTTCTCGTAAACTCCGGCAGATAATTATGTCCAAATTCCGTGATATTGCCGAAGCGGGCATAATTAAGCGCCATATACGAAATTGCAATCGCACCACAGCCAATCACCCAGTACCATTTTTCTTTTACAAGCTGCCATACAGTCCCTTTCGGATTTTCCTTTTTGTACCCTTTCACCAAAAGATAAACTAAAAGAATTCCATAGAGCGCAAGCATCGGACGGCATCCCACGGCGCACGCCCAGAAAGCCAGTGCCAGACCGCCTTTATTTCGCAGCGTATAATACAACGCCATCAAGCTGAGTGTAAAACTCATGCTCTGTGCAATAAACCACACATAGCCGTTCATTCCGACAAACAAATAACCGGAGGCAAAGTAAAGCATAAGCACCCAGAACAGTGAATGCTGTTTCTCCGCACTTGCCTCTCGATAAAGTTTGACCGCATAAATACACCCGATTATCGTAACTGCAAGAGCAATCAAATGGTCCGGTGTATTTGTACCAAACAAGACAACAAACGGTATCAGTACATAAGAAGGAAACGGTGGAAAACTAACAAAATATTTTCCCTGATAAATGGCAAGTTCAAGCCACTCGTAATTCTGTCCTAAATCAAGTCTTCCCTTTAACCACGAATCCGTCTGCAAGGCATATGAATTATATGGATTACTCTGCCAAGGCCATTGTCCGGCAAATGCCGCAATCACCCAAAACGTACCAAGTAACGCAAGCGGCACAATGACATAAATCCAATCCACTTTTTCAAGCCATTTTTTCATACTCTCTCCTCCTATTTATCCCCGTAATGCTCCAAAAAATGATGCTTTACACCATCTTTTTTATAAGCAATTACCGTATCAAGATTTACATTTTCCACACTCTTAAAAATATTTCCCTCAATAAAAGGATTTGTCTTCTTCAATTCATGAATCAGATTTTTAATTTCCAGCCGTTTCGAGCGAGTTTCCTCGTTATCGCATGTTGTACAAGTGTCCGTAAATTTGCACGCACACTGAATAAATTTCAAATCATTGTAATCGCGCCACGCCTTAATGTCATCTTCACGAACAAGATACAACGGACGAATCAACTCCATTCCCTCAAAATTTGTGCTGTGAAGTTTTGGCATCATCGTCTGCACCTGCGCCCCATAGAGCATTCCCATCAAAATCGTTTCAATTACATCGTCGTAATGATGTCCAAGTGCAATCTTATTGCAGCCAAGTTCTCTCGCAAAATTATACAAATGACCTCTCCTCATACGGGCACACAAATAACACGGCGATTTCTCAATATGGTAAACCGAATCAAAAATATTCGATTCAAAAATCGTAATCGGCACATTCAGAATTTTCGCATTGTTCTCAATCACCTTGCGGTTTGCCTCGCTGTAGCCGGGGTCCATAACAAGAAATTTTACATCAAATTCGAACTTGCTGAAACGTTTCAAGTCCTGAAAACATTTCGCCATCAACATCGAATCTTTTCCGCCGGAAATGCAGACCGCAATTTTATCTCCCGGTTTTACCAATTCATACTGCGTAACCGCTTTCGTAAATTTCGACCAAATATTTTTTCGAAATTTTTTATGAAGACTCCGCTCCACTTCTTTCGCCTTGTCAACGGCAGCATCTTGTTCTTCCATTTGACGAAAACGTGCCAAAAGCCACGAAGCATAGCCGCCCTGAAGGCTCACGGCATCAAATCCTTCTTCACAAAGTTTTTCCGCAACACCGATACTGGTCTCGCCTCTGCTGCAACAAATAACAAGTTTTTTTGTCTTATCCACCTCAGGACTTGCCGAAATTTCATCTTTATCTAAATGCAACGCTCCATCTATGGCACCTCTAGCCACTTCCTGCTCACCGCGAATATCAACAATCTGATAAGTTTCCGGGTTCATTGCAAATAATTCATCTACTGTAATACTCATATTAACGCCGCTCACTTTCCGTCTGACACAAGTCTTTAACCACCTCACCGGCAATAATAAGCCCCGCAACCGAAGGTACAAATGCTGTACTTCCCGGAATATCCCGGCGCTCCGTGCACTTATGCTTTGCCCCCGGCGGACAGATGCAGTTTGTCCGGCAGCTGATTGCCATATCCTCAATCGGGCGTTTCGGTTGTTCTTCCGAATACACCACCTTGAGTTTCTTCACACCGCGTTTCTTCAACTCGCGCCGCATTACTTTTGCCAGCGGACACACTTTTGTTTTATAAATATCCGCAACACGGAAACCGCTCGCATCTAGCTTATTACCGGCACCCATACTGCTGATAATCGGTGTATTTGTCTCCTTCGCACGCAGGATTAACTCAATCTTTGCCGTCACCGTATCAACCGCATCAATCACGTAGTCATATTCCTCAAACGGAAATTCTGCTGCATTTTCCGGCAAAAAGAAGCACTTATGAACATTTACGACAGCATCTGGGTTGATATCTAAAATTCGTTCTTTCATGACATCCACCTTGTACTGTCCAACTGTTTTCCTCGTAGCAATAATCTGCCGGTTCAGATTCGTCAGACAGACTTTATCATCATCAATCAAATCAAATGTAAACACGCCGCTGCGAACAAGCGCTTCACATACATAGCCACCGACACCGCCAATTCCGAAAACCGCCACTCTGGCATTTTTCAAGCGTTCCATACCTTCTTTTCCCAACAATAATTCCGTTCTTGAAAACTGTGTCAGCATCTTAGTTTCATCCTTTTCTTATCGCAACTGTTTCCGCATCTGTAAATACATTGTATACCGGGTTAATTCGTACAAAATACTCCGAAAGTCCCAGTTTCTTTCCAATATTTGTTTTCAAATCTTCCTTGTTTTGATCTGTCAGATTATTATAAGTAATCGGGTAAACCGATCCAGGCCCGCTGTTTTTCCATGCAATGCACTGAATTGCGCGTCCCATGCCGCTGAGTGTGTTATTTTTAATCGAAACATTCACACCGCCGCTCACCAAAATACCACGGGTATCACTTTTTCCTTTTTGTTTTACATTGGAAATAACATTGTTCTCCAACACAGAATCTGACCAGTTCATCACGCGTACCGGCGAATCCCAGAGCATATTTTCAATGCGGTTATTTCGCAAAACAATGTTCTTATGATAAATCTGCTCTTCACCGTTGGCACTGTATTTATGAGTTCCAATCGCACGTCCCAGATTCGAGAATTTGCAGTTTGCAATTGTCACATTCTGATTTGGTGTCTTGTCATACGTGGACCAGTCATTGTGGAATCCCTGCGTTTCGCGGTCAGGCGTATCCAGATTGATTGCCTCTTTTACATAATCTGAATTTTTCTTCACATTTTTAAAAGTACATCCGGTAACCGAAACATTTGCAGATGCATCCATTTCAATGAAATGTCCTACATTTACATTTTTAAAATTAATTTTTTCAATCGTCACGCCATCATTATGTGCTACATCAAAAGCAATGCCGTATTTCATGTATTTCATGTCAATTGAAACACCGCCTTTGCCGACAAAGTGAATGTTTTTCTCACCATTATAGGCACTGTAAACGCCTTTCTTTTTCGCATTTGATGGGCGAATCAACTGGAACAGCGTAATCGCTGCCGGCATCTTTTTCTTATTCGTCTTCGTTCCTTTTACAATTTTAACGCCCTTTTCAAAAATAATCGTAACATTCGATGGCACATGAATGGTATTGGTAATGGTGTACGTTCCCTTTTTCAAAATAAGCGTTCCTTTTCCCTTTTTCTGGAATTTCTCCATATAAGAACGAATGGTAAAATACATCCTTGTTTTTTTATTATATAAGGAAGATTTTGTAAACTTCGATGCTTTCAACGGCTTGCTTTTTGCTGTGATTTTATACACCTTTCCCTGTTTATAATCTTTCGCTTCCGTTTTTACTGCGCAGACGCTCATGGCAAGTACAAAAAAAAGTGCTGCCGTCAGCATATGAAGTCCCATCTTTTTCCCTTTTTGATTTCTCATGTAGTTCATCCTCTCTTTTTGACTTTTTATACAAAATCTGCTATCGTGTAAGATAGTTGCTTAACGTTTTTACGGTTGACAAGGAGATAACAATGTCAAATTTACGCTCACATCTTACCAAAAGCGATTTTATATTAATTCTATTTTTATTATTCATCGGTATCGGCATTACCGTTTGGATTTATTATCCAAAATCCACACCTGCCTCAACCGTTGAAGTCCGTGAAAATGGAAAATTGATTCTATCCTTACCCCTGTCAGAAAACACAAAACAAACGATTCGCTGTACAGACGGAGGAAGCAATCAATTCCTTATTCAGGATGGCGCCGTTACTATGACGGATGCAGACTGTGGTGACAAAACCTGTGTTAAAACCGGCTCAATTAAAGAAACCGGACAGTCGATTGTCTGTCTGCCGCACCGTCTTGTCATAACCATTACGGATTCTTCTTCGGATTCTGCACCGGATGCTATTGTACGATAATACCAAACAGGAGGCTTATATGAAACCGCACATCCACACAATCACTGAACTTGCTATTTTTACCGCCATCGCTTTCATATTCAGTTATATTGAAAGTCTTTTTCCGCTTCCTATCCCATTTCCGGGAATCAAACTGGGGCTTGCCAATCTGGTTATTGTACTTGTTTTGTATAAAAATGGCTTCTGCCAAGCGCTTACCGTAAGCATTGTACGAGGACTGTTAAATGCTTTTACCTTTGGCAGTCTGTTCGGATTTCTATACAGCCTCGCCGGAAGTGTCCTTAGTCTTATTATCATGAATTTGTTGAAAAATAAAACCCACTTACACATTTCCGCTTTCGGAGTTAGTGTTGCAGGCGGAATTACACATAACATTGGGCAGTTTGCCGTAGCCGCATGGCTTGTGGGTCCTTCTGCCATCCTTCCTTATTTTCCTTTTTTGTATTTCTCCGGCTTAATTGCCGGCGGTCTGATTGGTGCCTTTGTTCTGCTTTGCCGACAAAGAATCCCACTCTTTAGCAGTACGAATTGAACAGCATACCGCTAAATGCAGATGCCTGATAAGCAGTTCCAATGTCGCTCCGATATAAATGCGCATAACTATAAACTTTCTTATCCACATACTCCATCGGATTCATACTCATCTGTTCTGCTTTCGATGCCAAATCCGCAATAAATTTCTCCGGTACTTTTATCTCTGCCTCATCTGAAAATGACAAAAAGCCATCGGAATCAATCGCAATTCCGGATTCAAACAATTCTGCCGTGTGTCCCTCCACAAGATAGCGCAGCTCACCGCCCGGTCTCGATGGCTTATGATTCGCCTCACCATACTCGTCACTGCGTTTGAGCAGACCATTGTACAACGACAAGACGCGGTTCATGTTATCCTCCACGTCCTCACTTCGCCCATTAAGCACATCCTGCGAAGCTTCTGAAAGTTCCATCGACATTTCCTTCACATTCAGCGCATACGCCTGCGTGTCCGCAGAAAGTTTCACCATAACAAGCGGATTCGCATTATTCAGGCTGACAATGCTTTTATATTTATTTTTTAATTCTCTTTTGTTGTGAATACTGTTTTTTGGTGACACTTCCGGCAGGAAGCCCCAAGATATAAATTATATGCCGCTATCATAATCATCACGCCTTCCGTGGCTGTTCAAATTTCTCCTCTTATGTGTAATCATAAGTCTAATGATTCATTATCATTGTAAATCATTTTTCTGCAAAATGCAAATAAAATCTCCTTTTGTCCAAAAGCAGAAAAAGACACCGTTTCAGACCACGATGTCTTTTTCTTTTCGTATATTACACGATATTTGCTTTTTTGCCAAGTCCCTTTCCCTGAAACAATTTCCGGTATTTTTTTAGTTTTTTCTTTGGAACCTGAATTTTTAATTTAACATTTGTTTTTTTGAATGCCTGCTTACCGACCTTTGTTATCTTTGTTGACAAGACCTTTATTTTCTTTAATTTTGACATTTTGTAAAACGCTTTTTTGCAAATTCCGGTTACGGCATATTGATACCCTTTATAAGAAACTGTCTTGGCTATCGTAATACTTTTCTTTGTCTTGTTTGCCACTCCGAGAACGGATACCGTCTTTACCTTTCCGGAAGACGTTGTAATTACATATTTCACCCCACCTTTTTTGATTATGGTTCCTTTTTTCGGAAGTTTTGTCTTTGCGGCAGGTGTACCGGCAACCGGCTGACTGACACCTGGTTCTTCTGTCTGTTTTGGTTCTTCTGTCTGTTTCGGTGCTTCTGTTGGGGCAGCGGTTGGTGTTGCTGTCGGAAGCGGTGTTGGTGTTGCATCCGGCACTGACTTTTCAACAAGTGACGTTTGTGCTGTCATAAGTTCAACCGTACATTTTTGAACCTGTTCCCCGGTTACCGCCGGCGTAATTATCGCTTGTTCACCTGCCAAAATTGCATTTTTTAGTGCAGTTGCCGATACCTCTTCATACTTGGCTGCATCAATTTTTTTCGCCTTATCTAATTCATCCTTTAGAAAACCAACCAGCTCGTCTATTGTCACAAATTCTCCTGTCATAACGGCATTTTCCGCATGCATAACAAATGAAGAACCATCCAGTGCTTCCTGCTTTCCATTTACCTTAAAGGAACCTATTTTCAAATAGTATCCTTCATCTGCCTTTACACTTACCTTTACAATGTCACCAGCATGATATGTGGATTTTTCTCCACTTATCTGACCATGCTTCGTATTTGTATCCATGGAAACTTCATATGCTGTAATCATTTTATTATACACAACATCTGCCCAGCGTTTTCCGTGTTCAATCAAACCAAGTTTGCTCAGATGAAGATTATCCGTGTGTCGATACTCACCCTGTAAATCATCGGTCGTTGGTCCCACAAAAATAGTTTCATCGTTGCAGGCCGCACGCTGGGTCTCTTTCATGGATTCCATTTTCTTCGTATTATTGTAATTGCTCCATGCATAGGAAACCTGCGCAATGCACCAATTCAAATTATATCCGGCATCTTCTCTTGTCTGTGCAATTAACTGCTGTAAAGAAGCCAGATATTTTTCGCGCTTTGTTCCATCCGTATCAGCCTCTCCCTGGTGAAGCAAAAAAGCACGATACCCATATGGCTTCAAGTCATTAATTGCATTTTTAATTGCAAAATAATGTTTTGTACGAAGTTCCTCAATTTTAGCAGAACCAACACCCGTTGATACAAAGCCAACCGGAACACCAGTCTTCTGTGTCAGGGCGTCTCCCATGGAAGGCCATGCGGAGCCACCGCCATTACCGGTATTAAATCCACTTTCACTCGGCTGACTGTCCTCACAATGCTGCCACGTGTTAGTATTCGGATTATATGCTGATACTAAATCTGATTGAGCAGTTGTTTTTTCGCCTCCAAAGTTACAGGAATTTGACTGTCCACCGGTAATAAAAACTTCACCGACTCCAACTTTTTCTACTGTTTTACTCTCACTTCCCGCATTTACAATCAATGTATACCAGCCACCTCCGGGTACATTTGCAATACTTCCTTCATATGTATTACCTTCCCCTTTGGTTAAAACCGCCGTTTTTCCTAATTCTTTATCTCCGTCATAAAGTTTTGCCGACACCTCCCCGGTTCCACTGTACTCAATAGAAACCTTTACGTTGGCATAATTGTTATTGTCCCTTTGATAAATTGCGCGCTCGGTAGGAATTTTAACCTCCAATTTTTCCGCCGCTTTTCCCGACTGCGGCGCAAAACAAATCCCCGCCATCATTGCCATCGTAATCACCGACCATTTCATGATTTTTTAATTTCATTAATACTCTCGCTTTCCTTTGATAACGAAAGAGACCTGCAAAAAGAGCAGGTCTCTTTCATCGCAAATACTATTTTACAAATGTTATCTTAGTAATCGTCACAGAGCCTGCGTACCCTGCCTTTCCGGCATTGACTACAACAAACGGTTCTGTACCCTCTTCTTTTTTCACATTGGAAAGATTTACCTCAAAATATCCTTCTGATGTAACACCATACTTAGGATCTGTTACATCTTTACCATTCACTTTATGACCAACAATTCCGTGGAATTCGAAAGTCGGATCGGATGCTGTAAATTCAATCTGGCATTTTGAATATTGCTTAAAATCAATATCACTCGGAAGCATAACTTTTGCTGTTGGAGCCCACTGTGCCAGTCCGCTTTCCACATAACTTACAGCCTTTGGAAGTTCCGACACAAGACTATCTTCTCCTGCTGTTACCGACAGATACGTAAATGTTCCTTTAAATCCGGCAGTTCCTGTGCCTACATGAACATAAACCTTATCATCCGCACCGATTTTCTTCATGTCATCAGCAGTCAATGTTAGATTTACCTCGCCGCCTGTCTTGCCATAGTAATCTTTAATTGCCGGGGAATTCCATTTGTCACCGGTCTTTAATCCAATGTTAAATCTCTGTGTATCTTTTACGTCAGTATCTCCTTCCATCGCTGTGTACTTTATCGAAATAGTTGTTCCTTCTTTACTCAATTTTGACTTATCAATCTCAAAAATTCCCATAGAAGCATACAGAGCAAATCCATTAGGTACATACGTATAAGATGCACCTGCTCCTAAATCATCACCTTCTAAAACAAGGTCAGAAGCGACTACCGTAACATCATATTTGTCATATGTAACAATGCCGGTATCGGTTGTAATTGTTGCTTTAATCGTTGCCGTTCCTTCTCCAACCGCCGTTACTGTTGCCGATGCGCCACTTGCACTAACCGTTGCTACCTCTTCATTGGAGCTTGTCCAAACAATATCACCGGTTACCGCACATCCAGTAGTGCTTACACTGGCATTTAAATCAAGAGTATCTCCCTCTTCCAAATCAAGTCCTGCCGCACTTCCTGTCGCTGTTACCACAACCGCAGCACTTCCGCTTGCCACACCAGGTGTTGGTGTCGGTTCTTCTGTTGGTGTTGCTGTTGGCTCTGGCACATCATCTTTTCCCATAAGAATAATGGAATAAATATTAAAATTGCAATTTGGTAAATCGTCACCATCCGTATGATATGCATTGTATTTCAAGCGAATACCGTAAGCAAGTGTTCCCTCTGCCAAATCAGCTGCCAAATCATCACTAATCTGGAATTCAAACACTTGTGCTTTACCGGCTTCTGTAATAGCATTGTACTCACTGTAGCCATCAAATACGTCGATTCCACCACCCCATACATTTGCCGGATTGCTCTTCAGCAATTCACAAACAACAGGTGTATTTGCTGTATCTGATGACGCTACAATACGAATGGATTTGTATTTGGATAAATCAATTCCGGACTTGTCTGCATTGGTCCAGTATGCTACACCACCACCGCTAGATTCTCCGGTCGATGTATAGCTTACACCATTTCCTTCATAATAAGTAATGGTATCTTCCAATACTGAATTCTGCCCGTATTCGTTTTCTTTTGTCAGGTCAACTTTAACATCGTTTTTACCAAGATCCGGAAGCGGCATTGGTGTTGGTGTTAAAGTTGGCTCTGCCGGTGGTTCTTCTGTCGGCGTTGCAGTAGGTGTTGCCGACGGTTCTGTTGTTGATGTTGCAGTCGGTGTCGCTGTTGGCTCTTTTACCGGTTCTTTTGTTGGACCATTCGTTGAACCGTTTGTCGGTTTGTTTGTGGTCTTAGCCGGTTCTGCGGTAACAACAACTTTTTTGGCACTGCTTACTTTCACCGTAATCGTCTTTTTCACTTTTTTCTTTCCATTCTTCATTTGAACGGAAATTTTTGCAGTTCCTTTTTTAAACCTTTAATTGTTGCTCCCTTTTTGGATTTCTTTGTGAGTTTAACAATTTTGGCTGCTTTTTTTGTTACTTTCCAAGTAACTTTCTTTGCATTTTTTACTGTCACCTTTTTTGTTTTCCCCACTGTAACGGAAACCTTTGTTCTACTCAATTTTGGTTTTTTTGCTTTTGCATCAGCAGATACGCCCGACATCTGCGGCACAAGCAGGGCAGCTGTTAATAACAGTGTAAGCCCCTTTGCACGAAATACATTTTTTCTCATGCTCTGATTCCTCCTTTTTGACTTTTCCATCAAAACCCCAAGCAAAATACTGCCATTGTTTTCACAATGACAGTATTTTTAGTTATAAGAGTTTGTTTTGGGGAAAGTAAATATTGATTTACTTGAGTATTAGTATAACTCACTTCCCACAGCAAATCCATGATATATCTTGAACGAAAATTGATTTATCATGCACACTTTACGGCTGAACCAAATGTTCTTTACGATAATGGCTTGGAGAACATCCTTCATGCTTTTTAAATTGGCGGCAAAAATGCTCTACATTGCGATATCCACACTGCATACTAATCTCACCAACATCAAAGTCACTTCGAACCAAAAGCATCTTTGCCCGAACCATCCGACTCTCAATCACTTCTGAAATACATGAAATATTTGCGAAATTTTTATACATTTTCTGAAGCGAGCGTGGACTTAGATTTACCCGCTCTGCCATCATTTCCAACGTCCAGTCATATTCCGGATGTGCATAAATATCCCCGCGCAGTTTTTCTAAGAGCGGCTGATACCTGGAGCCATGCTTAGAAAATGCATAATCATGAAACCAGTGGAAAATAATATGCATTAAATCCGAAATAATATATTCTTCACTTTTACGATGCCAATAATTCTCACAGGCAACCATATGCCAATAAACAAGAAAATAGTCATAATTTAAACAGAAAATAGGAACTCCAAACGGCACATAGCCTTCCGCAAACAAAGGTTCATCACAATCAAATCGTATCCATGTGTATGTTAATCTTCCTTCCTTCGCATGATAATGAACTCTCTGACCGGGCTTATAAATAATTCCGGTATGTGCCGGGTATGGACGCATCTCGCCATCCACTTCTATCATCGTATCGTTTTCAAACAACATCATCTCATACTCACCTTCAGCAAATACAAGATTATCCTCAAACCCCTCCGGCATACATTCACGTTCGACTGCATATATAATTCGAAACATGTATTAAACACCTCCTCAACTATTAGTGCTATTATAACATGTCCTTTTGAATTATAGCAATACAAAAGAAACAGCACACCACAATCTTTTATGGTATGCTGTCCTTTTATACATCAACAAAACAATACTATTACTTTTTAAAGCTCCAAGAATCCATACGAACATCTAACATATCAAACTCAAAATAAATGGTATGCTTTCCTGTCAACTTTTTACCGAGTTTCTTTGTAACCGTCTGGTAAGAATCCGATGTGGAATCCCCAAGCTTCATGGTAATTTCAGATGCTCCATCCGTTCCAAAATCAACATCCGCTACACCAATATAAGCACCAAGCTTTCCATTGTATACCGAATAATTTACGTTCCAGTCTTCATTGGACGCTTTTTCAGCATTAATCACAGTTCCTACCGTATCTGCCATCGCAAATGTTTCTGCCTCAACCGTCTCATAAGGATTGATTGTACCAACCGATGATACACCGGTCTTTGTCATCTTTGTATCAGCAATCGTTCCATCCGCATTTGTAAAATCTCCATTGTCACCAAGATTTAACTCATTTACATAAGTCGTACGGTAATCCTGTTTCGTACCGACTGCTATTGTGTCTTTCTTCGTATGATAAAATGCATACAGTTTACCATTAAACTGTGTAAAACAGTGATGGTTATTACCGGTTACTCCAAAATATGTACCCGGATTTTTCAAAACACAGCCAACATATTTAAAGTCACCCATTGGGCTGTCACTTACCATTACCGCAATGTTTGCCGTCGGGCAGTCTGCACGGTCAATGGCAACACCGTCAATGCTTCCGGTCCAGTTTGTGCAGTAACTGTAATAATACTTATCTCCGATTTTGTTAATACCGGAATCTTCAAACATGAATGGTGCATCAATCATTTTTGCATCCCCATCTACACTAGTCATATCGTCACTAAGTTTTACAACTCGTGCACATTTAGGATTGCGGATAAAGTCTTCTTTCTTTCCATCGGTATTACCAATACCACCAAAATAAAGGTAGCCGGTTCCGTCATCGTCAACCAAAACTGCAGGGTCAAAGAGCCATCCAATTTCAGATTCTGCACAGCCGGTAATGGAGCGGTCAATAATTGGTTTGCCAATCGGATCCGTCCAAGGACCGGTTGGGCTGTCTGCCGTCAATACACCAATACTGCTTGCGTTGTTCGCAAAATACAGGAAGAATTTCTCTTTGCCGTTAATCTTCTTATGACATACTGCAGGTGCCCATGAATTTGCCGACCATTTCGCAGCTCCTTTGTTTCCGGATACTGCAATCGTTCCATGATCTGTCCAGTTCACCATATCGGCAGAAGAATAGCAGTTCAATGATTTAATTTTGCTGTAGTTATTATCTGCATTAGCTGCTGCCTCGTACTGCTGAGAATCATTTGTTCCATAAACATACACTCTTCCGTTGTATTCCATAGCCCACGGATCCGCTGTCAAACGGGAGGTCATAATCGGATTACCGATTTTCCCTTTAACAAGTCCTGTACTAAGATCCGGAACGCCTGCATCTTTATCCGCTGTTTTTGCAACTCCTGTCATGGTTACCTCATCCAGGTAAAAGTCCATATCATTATTGGATTGGTACACAGACTGCCAGTAAATCAAGATCGTTCCCGTGTGCTCCGGCACCTTCATAGTTGCCTCACATTTTGTCCATGTAGAATCCAAAAGTTCAACGGACGTAATTGAATCGTAATGAGTGGACTCATCATCCCCTACATACTGCACGGAAAGATCCAATTTCTGATCCTCGCCTGTTTCCTGCTTTGCATAAAAAGAAATCGCATATTCATTGTCTGTTTCAACCAAAGAAGAAACATCAATTGAAGCACCATGCCAGTCTTCTGTACGTCCTGTTACTTTAGCGCTTTTCTTTGTGTTATTTGCTCCATCATCAACAACTGAAATAGAAGCTGAACCGCGAGGAGCCATTGGCTCATATTCGCCCTTTTCCATGTCCGCATTAACAAGCATTGCCGGCGTTGGTTCCGGTGTGGCATCTGCTGATTTGGTCGGCTCTGGTGTTGGCATATGTCCAAATCCATCAGCCTCAGCAATTAAATTAGAATCCTTAATTTCGTCCGTATACACTTTTACCGATGTGCCTTTTACAACCGGTGTCGGAGTTGTTTGTGCCGGATTTGGCTTTTCTGTTGCTTTCGCAGTAGCCTTTGCCGTAGGTTTTGTCGTGTTTACTACGTTTTTATCCGGTCCTTTTTTCCTCGTCACCGTTACCTTAACAGTTCCAAGTTTTCTCGTTTTCCCGTTCTTTTTTACTTCTTTTACCGTAATCTTGGCTGTCCCCTTCTTCTGACCGGTCACAACACCCTTTTTCGATACTTTAGCAACCTTTTTCTTGTTACTCTTAAATGTGTACTTGCAGGATTTTTTCTTTTTTACAATTTTAATTGTTTTCTTCTTTCCTACTGTAACACTAATTTTCTTTGTCTTTAATTTTGCTTTTTTCGCTTTTGCCCCTGCATCCGGCGCTGTCATCCCGCCAAGTGTCATTGACAAAGCTAAAATCCCCGATAAAACAACCCCACTAACTCGTTTCCATTGTTTCATGGCAGTTCCTCCTTTACATTATATAGTTATTATATTGTATTTATAGTAACACAAAAAGAAGTTCCCTGCCATGATGATAAACGCATCGTTTTTGATATATTCGGCACACTCATTTAAGCAGCAACATCGGATTTACCGTGGTTTTATTCTCCTTCACTTGAAAATAAAGGTTTGTTCCTTCTTCTTTATAATACTTTGTCGGCTCTGCAATTTTCCCGAGAACCTGTCCTTCCGAAACCATATCACCTTTACTTACAGAAATATCTTTTAACTGTCCATAAACAACTGTAAAACCATCACCAATTGATATCGAAACCGTACGACCGGTTTCTTCAGAAGTTTCCACCGATTCCACGATACCATCCGCACTTGCTTTTACATCCATTCCTTCTTTGGCTTCTAAAAGAAGTGCCGGATTTGTGCGGTACTGTGCCAGCGTCTTAAAATATACCACTTTGTCTGCACTGTACTCCATCAGCACATCGCCTTTTATTGGCCAGGAAAGGCCCTCTTCCTGATTAAACGATAATTGCTTTTTCGCGGGTTTTGCATTGGTCTGTACCGATTTTTTCTTACGTTTTTTTGTTTTCTTTTCTTTTACCTCGGAATTTGCATGATTGCTGGACGCTTCTTTCGTCTCCGGTGTTGCCACCGCGGTCGCCTGCGGGGGATTACTCGCCGAAGCCACCGGCTCCTTTTGTTCACTGCGGTTCATATTGATGCATAACGCCGCAAAGGCGCCAATTGCAGCAATGCCACAGGCTAATGATATATAGAATCCTTTTTGTTTAAAAAACATACTATCACCTCACAAAAATTGTTTGATGATAGTATGTTCGATTTTAAAATGATTTATTCATTTTTATTACAAAGTAACTTTCTCCAAATGCCAAATCTCTTTCGCATATTCTTCGATGGTGCGGTCGGAAGAGAATTTACCGCATTTAGCAGTCTGGAGCATTGCCATCTTCGCCCATCGCTCCTCATCGCGGTATGCTTCTTCTACTTTCTTTTGTGCCGCCTCATAAGAACGGAAGTCTTTCAAAATAAAGTACTGGTCCGCACGCTCATAGCCGTTTGTCTCAAGCAGAGAATTGTAAATCTCGCGGAACAATTCAAGATTTTCAGGGGAATATGTTCCATCAATCAACTGGGTAAGCACGGCACGGATATCCGAATCCATGTTGTAAATTTCTTTCGGATCATACTGGTTATTATGCTCGAAATCAATTACTTCCTGTGAGGAAAGACCGAAGATGAAAGCATTTTCCTCGCCTACTTCTTCTACGATTTCAACATTGGCACCATCCATTGTTCCGAGGGTCGGTGCACCATTTAGCATAAATTTCATATTACCGGTACCGGATGCCTCTTTACTTGCAGTTGAAATCTGCTCTGATACATCAGCAGCAGCAAAAATGATTTCTGCATTGGACACACGGTAGTTTTCAATAAATACAACTTTGATTTTTCCTTCAATTGAAGCGTCATTGTTTACTACATCAGCAACACTGTTAATCAGTTTGATAATTGCCTTTGCACGGCGGTATCCGGCAGAAGCTTTCGCACCAAAAATGAAAGTACGAGGATACATATCCATACCCGGATTTTTCTTCAACTGATTATACAAATGCATAACATGCAAAATGTTAAGCAGCTGGCGTTTGTACTCATGCAGACGTTTTACCTGTACATCGAAAATCGAATGAGGGTCTACTTCAACACCATTGTGCTCCTTAATATACTTCGCAAGACGAACTTTATTCTGGAATTTGATATTCATAAATTCATGCTGTGCTTTTTTATCATCCACAAAAACAGAAAGTTTATCAATTTTAGACAAGTCTGTAATCCACTCATCACCGATTTTGTCTGTTACCCATGCAGCAAGTTTCGGATTTCCATGAAGCAGGAAACGACGCTGTGTAATACCATTTGTCTTGTTATTAAATTTCTCCGGCATCATTTCATAGAAATCTTTTAATTCCTGATGTTTCAAAATTTCCGTATGAAGCCTTGCCACACCATTTACCGAAAATCCGGCAGCGATAGCAAGATGTGCCATCTTGACCTGACCATCATAAATAATTGCCATACTTTTTACTTTATCCTGATTATCCGGATACTTTGCCTGAATCTCATTCTGGAAACGACGGTTAATTTCCTCGGTAATCTGATAAATTCTAGGAAGCAGACGGGAGAATAACTCAAGCGGCCATTTCTCCAATGCTTCCGCCATAATTGTATGGTTTGTATAAGCACAGGTACGGGTTGTGATATCCCATGCATCATCCCAATCAAGACCATATTCATCTAACAAAATACGCATCAATTCAGGTACTGCTACCGTTGGATGGGTATCATTTAACTGGAAACATACTTTTTCCGGAAGACCATGAATGTCATTGTGGTTTTCCATATACTTCATAATCGCACGCTGCACGCTTGCCGATACAAAGAAATACTGCTGTTTCAAGCGAAGTTCTTTTCCTGCCATATGGTTGTCATTTGGATACAGTACTTCACAAATAGTACGGGCAAGGTTCTGCTTGCTCAACTGCCTTCTGATAATCACCTTTATCAAAAGAATCCAGATTGAAAGTATCAATTGCCTCAGCATCCCAGATACGAAGTGTGTTTACAATATGGTTTCCGTAACCGACAACCGGCAAATCATAAGGCACTGCCATTACGGACTGATAATTTTCCTGTACAAAACGATCCCTTCCGGTCTTTTCGTCTTTTCTTACCGTTACATAACCGCCAAAACGTACTTCAACGGCATATTCCGGACGCTTCATCTCAAATGGATTACCATCTTTTAACCAGTCATCCGGTGCTTCAATCTGGAAACCATTTTCGATTTTCTGCTTGAACATACCATATTTGTAGCGGATACCACAGCCATAAGCCGGATAACCGAGTGTAGATAAGGAATCCAAAAAGCAGGCTGCCAGACGTCCAAGACCACCATTACCAAGAGCTGCATCCGGCTCTTCATCCTCAAGCAAGTCTAAGTTTACACCCATCTCGTCAAGTACCTCGCGTACAACTTTGTCCTCTTTGAGGTTGATAATCATGTTACCAAGTGCACGGCCCATCAAAAACTCCATGGACAAATAGTAAACTGTCTTCACATCCTTTTTCTCATAGGCTTTGTGCGTTGCCATCCAGTCATCAACTACGATATCTTTGACTGCATAAGAAACTGCCTGAAACAACTGCTGTGGAGTTGCCTCTTCAACCGAACGGCGGAACAACAATTTCATGTAGTTCGAAATGTTATTCTTCAATTCCTTTTTCTTTTCCTTTTCCGTTATAAATGCCATAAATTACCTCTCTTTCTGTAACAAACTCTTCGTTACGCTTCCACTTTTGCAACACCCAGTGTAACAGCCTCACCGTTAATTTTCCAATCTGCGGTGTAACCTTCTGCTTTATCCAAAATAACCTCATCGGCCAAAACATCGGCTTTAATCTGAGATTCATTTGCTTTGATGATTTCTTTAATCTTATCATTTCCCTGCTCGTAAACACGGATATGGTCAACCACTTCAAAACCGGCATCTTTACGCATGGTCTGAATTTTACTGATAACCTCACGCACAAATCCTTCCTCGATTAACTCCGGTGTCAGGTTTGTATCTAATACAACGGTAATACCGTGATCTTCCTCGCTCACATAGCCATCTATCTGTGCCGTTTCTACCAGCAAATCCTCTGTTGCCAGCACTTCATCTACGCCGCCAACCGTAACAGTCACTTCACCGGAAGCATTCAACGCATCCATCGTAGCATTGCCATCTAATCCGGCAAGCACTTCTTTCAATTCGTTCAAACGGCTTCCGAAACGGCGTCCAAGAGTACGAAGCTGTGGCTTAAACTGATATGTCGTAAATTCTTTTGTATCATTGGTAAATACAACTTCTTTTACGTTTAGCTCATCTGCGATAATCTCTTTATAGAAATCGGACAATTCGCCTTCTGCCTTTACATACATTTTTCCAATTGGCTGACGGTTTTTGATATTTGCTGTATTACGGCATGCACGGCCAAGAACAACAATGTCCAAAAGCTGTTTCATCTGTGTCTCAAGTTCTTTGTCAATCCATTCTTCCTTAACTTTCGGAAAATCACACAAATGAATACTTTCCGGTGCTTTTGAATCCAGATTGCACACGAGATTCTGATAAATGCTCTCGGTCATAAATGGAATCATCGGAGCTGCTGCCTTACTGATTGTTACAAGTGCCGTATACAAAGTCATGTAGGCATTCATTTTATCCTGCTCCATGCCTTTTGCCCAGAAACGATCACGACAGCGGCGCACATACCAGTTACTCATATCTTCCACAAAACTCTGCAGTGCTTTTGCGGTCTCCGGAATTTTGTAGTTGTCAAGGTCATCATCAACTTCTTTAACCGTCGAATACAGACGGGACAAAAGCCAGCGGTCCATAATCGAAAGTTTATCATATTCTAATGTATGCTCGGTTGGATTAAACTGGTCAATCTCCGCATACAACACATAAAAGGCATATGTGTTCCACAGTGTACCCATGAATTTACGCTGTCCTTCGGTAACTGCTTTTCCATGGAAACGGTTCGGCAGCCATGGCGCACTGTTTACATAGAAATACCAGCGGATTGCGTCTGCTCCATAATTTTCCAGAGCATCAAACGGATCTACGGCATTTCCCTTACTCTTACTCATCTTCTGTCCATTTTCATCCTGCACATGTCCAAGAACGATTACATTTTCATATGGTGCTTTGTTGAAAAGTAAAGTAGATTCTGCCATCAGCGAATGGAACCATCCACGTGTCTGGTCAACCGCCTCGGAGATAAACTGGGCCGGAAACTGTTTCTCAAACACGTCTTTATTTTCAAATGGATAGTGATACTGTGCAAATGGCATCGCACCGGAGTCAAACCAACAGTCGATTACTTCCGGTACACGGTGCATAACTTTTCCACAATCCGGACAGGTAAAGGTTACTTCATCAATGTATGGACGGTGGAGTTCTACCTCAGCGGCTTTTGGATCTCCGGCACGCTCTGCCAGTTCTTTTCTTCCGCCGATACATTCCTGATGTCCACATCCTTCACACTCCCAGATGTTTAATGGAGTTCCCCAATAACGGTTACGGGAAATTGCCCAGTCCTGAATATTCTCTAACCAGTTTCCAAAACGTCCTTTTCCAATTGACTCCGGAATCCAGTTTACAGTGTTATTATTTTTAATCAAATCGTCTTTTACTGCTGTTTCACGGATATACCAGGATTCTCTTGCATAGTAAATCAACGGTGTATCACAGCGCCAGCAGTGTGGATATTCATGCTCAAACTTCGGTGCATCAAACAACTGTCCTCTGGCATCTAAGTCTTTTAATACCTCAGGGTCCGCTTTCTTTACGAAAATACCTGCAAATGGAGTCTCTTCTGTCAACTCGCCTTTTTCATTTACAAACTGCACAAAAGGAAGGTCATAGTTTCTTCCCACATTGGCATCATCTTCACCAAATGCCGGTGCGATATGAACAATACCGGTACCATCGGTCATCGTAACGTAAGTATCACAGGTTACGAAAAATCCTTTTTTGTTCTGCTTATCAGCACACTCTTTCGCGCAGGCAAACAATGGCTCATATTCTTTATGCTCTAATGCGGTTCCCGGAAAACTCTCTAACACTTCATAAGCCGGCTCATCATCTTTTGCCAGTTTACCAAGTACTGTATCCAAAAGATCCTGCGCCATATAATAAGTATAGCCATCTGCTGCTTTTACTTTACAGTAAGTATCATTCGGGTTTACACAAAGAGCCACGTTACTTGGCAGAGTCCAAGGTGTCGTCGTCCATGCAAGGAAATAGGCATCCTCACCTGTCACCTTAAAGCGGACAATAGCAGAACGCTCTTTTACGGTTTTGTATCCCTGTGCAACTTCCTGTGCGGACAACGGTGTACCGCAGCGAGGGCAGTAAGGCACTATTTTAAATCCTTTATACAAAAGGTCTTTATTCCAGATTTCCTTCAATGCCCACCACTCAGACTCAATATAATTGTCATCATATGTGACATATGGGTCATCCATATCAGCCCAGAAACCTACGGTATCGGAAAAGTCTTCCCACATACCTTTGTATTTCCAGACAGATTCTTTACACTGATTGATAAATGGTTCCATACCATATTCTTCAATCTGCTCTTTTCCATCCAGACCTAACAGTTTTTCTACTTCCAGCTCAACCGGCAAACCATGCGTGTCCCATCCGGCTTTACGCGGCACACGATAACCTTTCATTGTACGGTAACGCGGAATCATATCTTTGATAACACGGGTCAGCACATGACCAATATGCGGTTTTCCGTTCGCAGTTGGCGGTCCATCGTAAAACATATACGTTGGTGCCCCCTCACGCAGTTTAATACTTTTGCGGAAAATATCTTTGTCTTTCCAAAATTTTTCTACTTCTTTTTCTCTCTCGACAAAATTCATGCCTGTTGATACTTTGTTATACATAGTTACCTCCATAAAAATAAAATAAAAAAGCTCCCATCCAACTAGGATGAGAGCCTAAACTTTCATTATACCACCTGTCTTCTACGTCAGGACTGTGAGTGTTTCACAAACCGAACATATATCCTTTTAACGGGGAATACCGGCGCAGTCTACTGGATAAAAACCGTTCGACTTTGCAGCTAAGGAGTGATATTCGCCTATGCTTACTGGTGCCGGATTCTCACTATCGCCGGCTCACTGAAACACTTCCACACAGGGTACTGTCTCCGTCAACGCTTTTCTCTATGAGCATTTTCATGATAGTACGATTATTTGCAATTGTCAAGAGTTTGATATTTCTTGCCATCCAAATTAAATTCACTGACAATCTGATTTAAATTGTTAGCACTTTCTTCGCTATCCTGCATAAATGTTTCGGTCGCCTCAATCTTCTGAACCATCTCGGAAGTTTTCTCTGCAATGTCCGAAACACCGGTTGCCGACTCATTTACCGTCAGATTAATCTCTTCGATTGAATGAGAAATATCGGTAATCGCATCAACCAACGTAACAATTGACTGATTAATTTTGGTCATGCCATCTTCAAAAGTAGCAGCATCTTCAGAATACTTCTCGCCAACTTCCATAAATCCTTTGTAATCGCCAAGAACCGTATTTTCCAAAAAGTCCATTGCATTCTGTAAACAGTCTACCATACCGCTTACTGCGTTATGTACCTCACCAATAATGCTGTCGATATCACCAACTGCATTCTGGGTCTGTGTAGCCAAAGCACCGATTTCGGTTGCTACAACGGCAAATCCTTTACCGGCCTCTCCTGCTCTTGCTGCTTCAATGGAAGCATTTAAGGCAAGGAGATTTGTCTGAGAAGAAATTTCCATAATATTATGCGTAAGTTCATTAATCTTCTCTACCGCTTCTGCCTGCTTCATCGCAACTTCCGTACGCTGTTTCACTTCTGCATACATTTCATCTGTACGTTTTCCGGCATTTTCCGTCGTTGTCTTTAACTGGTTCGCACGTTCCATCACTTCCGTTGACAGTGTAGCGCCTCTTTCCGAAAGTGCTTCAATACTTTCGGCATTTTCTTTTACAGTTGCAATCGTCTGATTTACTGTATCCGTTGCACTGGCTGCTTCTTCCATCGCTGCTGCGAGTTCTTCTGTCGTAGCCGAGTTATTATTACAGATATCATTGACCTCTGACATATTCACAGTCAAGTCGGTAACATTATCACCCATTTTAATTCCTGCCTGGTCAATTAACGCTACCATCGCACGAAGTTTACTTCGCATCTGCTGTACGGCACGCGCCATCGCACCGGTCTCGTCCTTCATACGGACTAATTTCTCACCCTTTTCACTTTTTACAAAATTAAGTTTCGCCGTATTCTCAATAATTCCTGTCAAATCCTTAATTGGACGAATCATCGAACCACTGAAGAAAAATCCTGTAATTGCTGCATATAAAATTGCTGCAACAATCGCAATAATCATCATATACATCAAGTGGGTGGAATTGCTCTGCACTTCTTTATCTAAAACAGCCATTGCCAATTTCATGCCATTCTTCAATGAAACAGCACTTACCATTTTCCTGCTTCCATTATAAGTGTACTCTTTTATTTCGCCCGTCTTTCCGGCCTTCACAAATGAGGCCAGATCGCCATCCACTTTCTGCAAATCCGTTCCCTGTTTTATATCCTTATGTGACAAAACTTTATTCGATGAATCAACCAAGAAAGCATATCCGGAATCAAAACATTTGGCTTTGTCGGCAAGTTGTTTTAACTGATTAAAGTCGATATCCATGCCAACAACTCCAATTGCTTCATTGTCAATCATAATCGGAACAACATAGGAAATCATATATACATTCACGTTAGAATTTAAATACGGATCCATCCAAGTTGCCTTTCCATTTTTAACCGGAATATAATACCAGCCCACATGTTCTGTATCGTCTTTGTCAAAACTGCTGAAATCTGTCGGTGTCAATGACTTAAAATCTGCATTCTCACTCTCTTTCGAAGCAAAAATACCGGATGTTGCTTCTGTAAATTCCGGATTATAGCGGATATAATAAGTCATCGCGCCCTTCGTGTTATTCGCACACTGAAGAGCTGTAGTCTCTAACGCCTCCGTACAGGAATCCACGTAGCTGCTGCTGCTTTTAAACTTGTCTACATCCTGAATCTGATTTTTTGTTACATCTGCAAGAGTATCCACCGCAACTTCTACCTGTGAAAGCAGGTTATCGATATCTTTCCCATACCCTTCACTCACTGTCGTCAATTTTTCTTTTGCATCACTGTTGGCAACTGCTCTCGAATTATAATATCCTATAATTCCGCAAATTAAAGCAGTTATAGCTGTTGTTCCTACCAATAGTAATAATATGCGAAATCGCAATGATTTTGATTTCATACACACGCTCCTCCTATCTCATAAGTAAAATCAATGTTATATCTATTTTACTGCTGATAAGGAAAAAATGCAATTATAACTTTAGATATTTTTATTTTTATTTTTATTTTTTCTTGTGCTCTCCGGTAATTGAGAAAATGACCCATTCCGCAATGTTGCAGGCATGGTCTCCGATTCGCTCAAAGTACTTTGCAATCATAAGTAAATCCGTCGCACAAGCCCCCTCTTCCGGATTACTGCGAATAAGAGAAATTACATCCTCTCTTGACTTAATAAATAAATCATCAATGATGTCATCATGTGCAATGACTTCTTTTGCTTTTTTCTCATCTTTTTCTACATATGCTTCCACGCTCTGCACAACCATACAGGTCGTTTCTGCTGCCATCTTCCGAATATGCTCCATATCTCTTTTATACTTAGCATCAATTAAATGCAGCGTTACTTCCGAAATATCTGCTGCCTGATCACCAATTCTTTCCATGTCTGTAATCATTTTCAGTGCCGATGAAATTACGCGCAGATCCCTTGCCACAGGCTGCTGCTGCAGCAAAAGTTTCAAGCAGAGACTTTCTATAATCCGCTCTTCCTCATTAATTTCATCATCATAATCAATTACTTTTTCCGCCTGTTCTTTGTCACGGTTATTCAGTGCGCTGATTGCCATGCCGATTGCCTGGCCAATCATATGCCCCATCTGAATCATGTCCTGATTTAATTCTGTAAGCTGTCTGTCAAATCGATTTCTCATCATCCAAACCTCCCCGTAATATAATCTTCTGTACGTTTATCCGTTGGCATGGAAAATAATTTTTCCGTTTTGTCCATTTCAACTACTTCTCCAAGAAGGAAAAATACCGTGCGGTCAGATACACGTGTTGCCTGCTGCATATTATGCGTTACCATTACAATTGTGTATTTATCTTTTAATTCCAGCACCAAATCCTCAATTCTTGAAGTGGAAATCGGGTCTAAGGCACTTGTTGGTTCATCCATCAAAATCACTTCCGGCTCTATTGCAAGTGCTCTGGCAATACACAAACGTTGCTTTGCTGTCCGCCGGATAAACCAAGGGCACTTTTTTTCAAACGGTCTTTGAGTTCGTCCCAAATTGCTGCCTGTTTCAGCGACCGTTCGACAATTTCATCTAATTTTGCCTTGGAGTGAATTCCATGAGTTCGTGGACCATAAGCAATATTATCGTACACGCTCATTGGAAACGGGTTCGGGTTCTGGAACACCATTCCAACCCGCTTGCGAAGATGATTGACATCAATGTCACCGTAAATATCTTCTCCATCTAACTGAAGGGAACCAAAAATCCGACACCCTTCTACCAAATCATTCATCCGGTTTAGCGATTTTAAAAATGTGGATTTGCCGCAGCCGGAAGGTCCGATAAAAGCGGTAATCTCATTCGCCGGAATGTTCATACTGACATCTTTCAGTGCATGAAAATCTCCATAATAGAGATTCATGTTTTGTATGCAAAATTTATCTTCCATATTCATTCTCCATTCTAATTGCCATATTTGTTTTTCCCAACTTTTCGAGCGACAAAATTCGACAACATATTGATTGCAATTACAAGGATCAAAAGAACCACTGCCGTTGCATACGATTCATCCGTATGCAGTCCTTCTTTTGACAAATTGTACATATGAACCGATAACGTTCTTGCCGAATCAAAAATGCTATTTGGCACTTTTGCAATCGTTCCTGCCGTATAAATCAATGCTGCGGTCTCACCAACAATCCTCCCGGTAGCCAAAATAACACCGGATAAAATCCCCGGAACGGCACTCGGCAAAACTACGTGAAATACCGTTCGCAGTTTTCCGGCACCAAGCCCAAAGCTTCCTTCTCGGTAAGAATCCGGCACTGCCATAAGTGCTTCTTCGGTCGTTCGCATAATAACCGGAAGCACCATAATTGCTAAGGTGAGAGCTCCTGATAAAAGGGAAAATCCCCATTTGCAGTAACCGACGAAGAACAACATACCAAACAATCCATAAACAATCGATGGTATTCCGGTCAGTGTCTCTGCCGTCACACGAATTACACTTACTAATTTGTTTCCTTTCTTCGCATATTCCACCAGATAAATGGCGGCGAAAATGCCAAGCAAAACCGCAACAATCAAGGTTGCCAGTGTCATAAGCACCGTATTAATCAGTGCCGGCATCATCGAAACATTGTCCGATGTATAAGTAAAAGCAAACAGTGACGGTTTCAAATGTGGAATACCATTTGCCAGAATATAAATAATCAGGTATCCTAACACAAATACCGTAATCGCTGCTGCCAAAATTGTAATCAGGTAAAGAACCAGAGAGGACTTATGTTTTGCAAGTGCTTTCCATTTCTGCTTTTGTTTTTTCAAACCATTTGCCATCTAGTCCACCTTCTTTCTCTTTAAGAGTGAGAACAATAAATTGATAATCAGGATAAAGACAAACAGGACAACGCCCGTCGCAATTAACGCTTCGCGGTGTAAATCTGCCGCATATCCCATTTCAATTACTATGTTTGCTGTAAGTGTACGAACACCCTTTAACAAACCGGCAGGCATTCTTGCTTGATTTCCGGCAATCATAATGACTGCCATCGTCTCACCAATCGCGCGTCCGACACCAAGAATGATTCCTGCTAAAATTCCGGATTTTGCTGCCGGTACAACCGTACGGTAAACACTTCTCTCATGCGTGGCACCAAGCGCCAGTGCCCCCTCATAATATTTATCCGGCACCGCCTGAATAGCTGCCTCTGATGTTTCAATAATCGTTGGCAGAATCATAATGCCAAGCAAAAGAGATGCCGTTAAAATACTGTTTCCATTTCCGCCAAAGGTGTCGCGCACCATCGGAACCAGAACAACAAGTCCAAAAAATCCGTAGACAACGGATGGGATTCCGGCAAGCAAATCGACGCCACCTTTTAAGATTCGATACCATTTTTTCGGACAATACTTTGCTAAAAACACTGCCGTCAAAATGCCAATCGGAACTCCTACAATAAGAGCTCCGGCGGTCACATATATACTTCCTAATATCATCGGCAAAATCCCAAATTTGTGATTTCCCGGTTTCCACGCCGTTCCCGTCAGGAAATCGAACAAGCCGATTTCCTTAATTGCCGGGATACCATTTGCGAAGAGAAAGATACAAATTAATGCTACAGCGAGAATCGAAACACAAGCGGCAATCAGAAACACTACTTTCATTGCCTTTTCTTTCATGGCTGCCTCCTTTATTTGATGGCACTCCAGTCTGTGATTGTTCCGCGGAACACATCATTTACCTGTGCTTTTGTCATGTTATCTACTTTGTTTTCGTTATTAACGATTACTACAATTCCGTCTTTTGCAATTACTGTCGGTGTAAGTCCTGCACCTGTTTCGCTGTCTTTTAAGTCACGGGATGCCATACCGATGTCACAGGTTCCTTCTGCTGCTGAGTTCATACCTGTTGTGGAATCACTTTCCTGAATTTCAATTTCTGCTCCACTGTTTACTGTCTTATAACTTTCAGCAAGTTTTTCCATAACCGGCGTAACCGAAGAGGAACCAGCTACTACAATTTTACCTTTGGCACCGTTACTCTTGAAAGCACCGGCATCACTTGCTTTGATGTAACCGTTAGACTCAATTACTTTCTGTCCGTCTTCACTCAGGATGTAGTTGATGAAATCCTGTGTTACTTCACTTTTCTTATCCTTTGTTGCAATGTTAAATGGTCGGGAAATTGCATAACTTCCATTGTTAATGTTGTCAACCGTTGGCTCTGCACCGTCAATCTTAAGTCCTTTCACGCTGTCATTTAAAGAACCGAGTGAGCAGTAACCAATTGCATTTTTATCACCGGCTACGGTTGTCATAACGATTTCCGTGCTGTTTGCGATTGTTGCTTCTTCTGTCGTCTTGTCTACTTTTTCTCCGTTCTCCTCATCTTCAACACCAAAAAGTTCTACAAAAGCGCCTCGTGTACCGGAACCATCTTCACGTGATACAACGGAAATTTCCTGTCTTTGCATCTGCAGATGTATTTCCTGCATCATTTGTTGTCTTTGCTGTCAGAGCCGCCACAGCCGGTAATCATCCCCACTGTCATAACCCCGCATAAAACCATTCCTAATACTTTTTTTGTCATCTTCATTTTTGTTTTCTCCTTTCAATCTTTTCATCTTTCTTTTTCTTTCTTACAAGACCTAGTTTAGGGGGCGAATGTAAAATCTGAAATCATTTCTATGTAAAAAATGCGTAAAGATTTGCAAAAAAATACGACCCATTGACTGCACGCTCTCGCTTAACAGCCGCGCAGGGGTATGGGCATGCTAAATACGCATGCCTCATACCCGCGTGGCTGTATGCAGTCAATGGGTCGTGTTTTTTTGCTACGGAATGGATTGGGGATTAGGTTTGAGGAAAAGGGAAATTGCAAATTAGATAGAAGCTAATATGTAACAATATAGGTCTACTCTTCCGGATTTCAGATAATAATAAAAGAAAAGATTGTGTTGCGTGGGTACAAGCACGTGGGTATCCGGCATGCGTATTTAGCATGCCGATACCCCTATGCGCTTGTTAAGCGGGAGCGCCCACAAAACACAATCTTTTCTTTTATTATTTTCTGAAATTTGAAATAGTTTCTACCTATATTGCTTTACATATTAAATTTTCCCATCGTCTCCCGCAAAGCATTTACGCTTTCCATCGCATTCTTCGTTTCCTTAGTCATGCTTTCACTTGAACTTGTCATGTTCTGCAAATTCTCATTTACGCTTTCTACTGCAGACGCAAGTTCCATCTGTGCTGAACTTGCATTTTCCAAAACATTTGAAATACTTTGAATTGCATCCATTACTTCTTCTGCATTATGCTCCATGGAACCGCTTGTTTCCTCATAATAATTTGCGTCTTCTTTATACTGATTCGCAAGACTTGCAAATTTATCATAATCTGCCAAAACTGTCTCATCTAAAAAGACTAATAACTCGTCACTTTCAGTGGACAGTATCTTCACACTTTCAAATACTTTCTGCGTCAAGTCATTTACTTTACGAATTTCGTTTGATGTATCTTCACTCAATTGTTTGATTTCTTCCGCAACAACCGCAAATCCTTTCCCTGACTCTCCGGCTCTTGCTGCCTCAATCGAAGCATTTAATGCAAGAAGATTTGTCTGAGAAGCAATTTCTTCAATTGACGCTGAGACAGTTGTAATCTCGCCAATAATTCTTGTCTGCTGAATCGCCATTTGCATACGATTTCTACTTTCATCCGCCTTCACCACAGCACTATCTTTATCTGTCATTAATTTCTGCACCGCTTCATTGACACGCTCACCAATCTCTTTCGCTTTATCAGACATTTCTTCTGCATGGGATACAAGAACATCCACTGCATGCGTTGTATCCTTGCAAGTTTTATCAATGTTTTGAATACTGGTTGTCTGGGAATCAATGTTTGCTCCGGTTTCTTCCATTGCTGCACTGATTTCCATAATATTCTGATTAATTAGGGAGACCTTGTCATTCGTATTTTCCACTCTGGTATGTATGACATTGGATTCATCTTTTGTTTTGCGAATTACACCAATTAAACGCTGCTCTAACTCCTGCAATAAATAAGAGATTTCCTCAACCTCATTTTTATGTACATTTTTTTGAGAATCACCGATGACTTTCTCCCGGATAAATGTCTTCATATTTTCAAGTGGCTTCAAATTTTTCTTCACACTGGCAATTGTAAGAAGAAGTACGAGAACCAAAAGGACAACCCCGATTCCGATAACTAAAATCACACTCTTCACCACTTGTGTTGTTACTACTGATTTCCGCTCCGTTACACCAAATGTCCATCCGGTAGCTGTAATCTGCGCGGTATGAATAAATTTTGAATATCCATCATAATCTGTTATCTCGGAAACCTCTTTTACATTAACAGAAAGTGCCTTTGCCAAAGAAGTATTTCCTTCCTCTTTCGGCAGATAATCCTTATTCTGATGCGAAACAACCATGCCATCGGCATCTAACAAAAAGCCCTGAATGTTTTCATCCGTACTTACATTAGAAACAAGTTTAGTCAAAGTATCAATCGTAATATCCGCCAGCACAACCGCCTGTTCGCCTTTTATTTCCAGCGGTTCTGCAATGGTAACAATCATTTTCCCGGAAGCAAAATCTTTATATGGTGCCGTATAAATCAAACTATTTTTCTTAATGGCTTGCTTCCACCAGTCTCTTGTCGTTGGATCCAGATCTATTTTAGAATGGTTTGCAGGAAATACTCCTCCATCATATCCAAAGCACAAATAATACATCAATGCCTCTTTATTCTCACTCAAGGCTTTTTCCAGGTAATCCATCACGTGATCCGTATCTTTTGTGTTCATAAAAGCAATCGTATTCGTAATTGTATGTACCGTGTTTGCCTGCCCCTGCAGCCATTCATTAACCACACGTGCATTGGTCTGTGCCTCTCTGCTGACATATTGTCTTGTCTGATTTGTCATGTTTGTTTTTAATGCATTCACACTGACAATTTCGCAGACAATAATTGCTGCAACAATAAAAATTGCTGTGTTTAGTGTAAGTTTCCCCTTAATTGTTTTTTCATATTTCCCCTCCTTGACATATAAATAATTTATTCATTGTAAGATGTTTTCTCCATCTTCTCTATCAATTCAAGTATCCTTTCTGCCCTACTTGTCTCTTATAGTCTAACATCATTTTCTACAACATGCAAGACAAAACATATCACATGCGTGCCCCTATTCATCCGTTTTCATCAGCCCTTTTAACAACTTCTTATCCGAAATCGCTTTTACTTGTTTTGCTGTAATTGTAAACCACTTTTCTTTCTTCTCAAGCGTTCTATACTTGCCAGTCACATCTTCAATCCGGCAATTTCCTTGTTCGTCTCCACAAAAAGTATACACTTTATCCGAGACTACCTTTTCCTGCTTGTCTTTTTGCGCCACACGCACAACTCTTTTATCCGGTGTCGCATTATCCTCATACATATAATCAATTGCCATTTCTATCATGTTCGTTTCCTTTTCAAGTGTAAGCCATTTTTCCCGATTTTTCATATATGTCTTTCCTTCCGCATAATCAAAATCTATATGGCTGACACCTGTATTCACCGTCTGCGTCTGCTTTGTTTCCACATCATAGCAGTAATAATTTTCATAATCCGGCATCGGCTTTCCATACCGGTCTTTCATCGGTTTCTCCGACAAATAAACGGATACCTTGTAAATAATTTTCCCCTTTTTTTCCTGCCTTACATTACTTAAATTTTCATACTTTAAATCTGCAATTTCACAATACCGCCCTACATGCTTTAACACCGTTTTTTTGTTGTCTTTCACCGAAATAGCGAGAAATTCTTTTTCGATGCGGTGTAAATATCCATTTTCCACAGCTCCCGGAATCGCCTTGATTTTTTTCTTTTCATACGTTCCATCTTCATGGAATTTATAATACAATACCTCAGCAATTTTTTCGCCAATTTCAATTCCCGCTGCCACTTCTTTTGTATCCTTATCAAAAGAAAAGCCGGGCATTTCGTCCATGATTTTTTTCCACTCGCCATTTTTTAATGATATCTGCCACAACCAACTAAAACTATGATACTTAGCAGGCACAGTCATCAATACATAAACATAATCTCCACAGGAAAATAAAAATTCTAACGACCATCTATCCTCCTCGGCATTCTTCTTTTCCTCTTTGTCAGAATTGCTTCCCACCTTACGAAATCCCGACTGGATACTGCCGACATAAAGCGTCGATGATGTCAAAATGTATTGTTTCCCATCCTTTTCCATAATATCTGTTGGCCGGCCTTCTTCAATTGAAATCTCCTTCATGGCCTTTCCCAAAAAATTAAATACAATTAACTTTTCGGCAATCTGCGCAATCACATATTGTCCGCTCTCATTCGCTGCAAATAACGAATCATCATAATTTTCAACATTTTCACGATATGTATATACAGCCGGAACTTTCATTGTCTTTGGATTCCAAAAATAAATCTTTATTTTTGATTTTGTTCCCGAATCAAAAGACACAAACAAGTCCCCCACACGATAACACTCATCCATTGTATTGAATGGAATCGAAAAAGACTCCTGCGAAAGACTTTTCTTAAACTCCTGTTTTTCAATGGTAAATTCTTCCCCTCTTTTTAATCCCTCCCTTGATGTGGAAGAAAGGCTCGCCGTTTTCGCTGCATTTTCTTTTTTGGCAGTGTTCCCCATGTATTTCCCACCCGCACAAAAACACCAATAACAGCAAGCACCTCCAAGAAAAAAGATAACGGGAACCCCTACATAAAACTTTGGTTTACGTGTTTTGTGATGAAAAACATGCATTCCGGCAAAGGCACCTATTACACCAATAACAGCGATAACAAGAAGGGTAGTTTCCGGGATTCTCCACTTATTGTGAACTGCTTTATACTTGTCCACTCCGTAAACTAAAAATACAATTCCATTTAAAATCAAATATGCTGCCAAAAAATACGCTATCATACGTTCCTCCTATTTCTCAATCCGGCTGTCTCCCCGGTCAGTCACAATCCGGTAACCAACCGATTCCACGCGTCTGCTTAAACAGTCTTTGCACTGCGCCGACTCTTCCCCGGTGCATATTTTATTATCATACAGCTCGTACTTTTTCCGCACAGAAACCGGTGATAAATTTGGCATTAATACATTCGCTCCTGCCAATAATCCCTGCTCCCGTCCATCCGGTGCAATTGTTCCAAGTGCTGTCGTCGCAGGAAGTAACACCCCCGGAAACATCAGTCGTAGAATACTCAATAACAAAAGTGTCTGCTCATAGGAACCATTTTCTTCTGCACCAAATGGTGTATCCTGATGGGCAAGAAACGGTCCGATTCCAATCATATGGGGCTTCAGTTCCTGCAAAAATTCAAAATCTTCAGCAAGACACTCCACCGTCTGTCCCGGCGAGCCTACCATAAAACCAGCACCTACTTCATATCCAAGTTCACGTAAGGTAAATAAACATTCTTTACGGTTTTTAAGTTTCATTTTCTGCGGATGCAATTTTCTATAGTGAGCGTCGTCCGCCGTCTCGTGGCGCAGAAGGTAACGGTCTGCCCCCGCCTCACGAAAACATTTATATTCCTCTTTCGTACGCTCTCCGATGGATAGCGTCACTGCACAATCCGGAAATTGTTTCTTTAATTCCCGGACAATCGAAGCCACCCGTTCTTTCGTAAACCAGCCATCTTCGCCACCTTGCAGCACAAAAGTGCGAAATCCCAATTCATATCCTTCTTTGGCGCAGGACAAAATTTCTTCCGGCGTGAGGCGGTATCGCTCCACTTTTTCGTTACTTTTACGTATCCCGCAGTAATAACAATCATTGCGGCAGATATTTGTAAATTCAATCAGCCCTCGAACAAATACGTCCTTCCCATAAATCTTCTCCCGAACCTCTCTCGCCTGTGCGGCAAGATACTCCCGGTCCTCTCTATTTGCTGTTTCAAGAAGTTGTATCATTTCGTTCCTGTCTAATTTCTTCTCCTGTCGAAGACGCATAATCCTCTCGCGGTTGTTCATCTTCTGATTCCTCCATCTCTTCCGAGGAAGCGTGCAGACACACTTCACTCTGCCCGTGTAATTTTTTTGCTAAATCAAACTTCAAAATCTGCTTTCGTCTTACATTATGTCCAACAACTTCCCGATATTTTGCATTTACAAATCCAAGAATCTTAGGAAGAGCCTCGCCAACACCCGGCACATCATAATACACCGCCACTACTACATAATTCATCGGCCCGGTCTGGTAAAGCTGCAAATCGGCAAAAAATTCACCACAATTCTCCTTCAGATATGCATCAAGATGCTTTACCAGCGCACAATAACGCTCCTGCCATCCGGCATTTACATAGGACATACTGACATCATACAAAAAATTATTCTTTTCTGACATATAAATCCCCAAAGAAATATCTTCACACTTATTATATGAAACTCCTCTGTTTTTGTCATCCTTTTTCAAATGTTTGTTGCTTTTAAAATTTTTAGGTTTCCGTAAATTAGCAGGAAAAGTTTGTGGTTCGTGAGCGCTCACGCTCAACAAACGCGTAGGGGTATCGGCATGCAAAATACGCAATGCCTGATACCCACGTGTTTGTACTCACTTACCACAAATCTTTTCCTGCTAATTTACGGAAACCTAAAAAGATAAACAACTAACATTTGCCCCTATGGAACAACTCTTTTCCATTTATTTTCTTCAAAAGGTTGCATTTTTTCGTCACATTCAACTTTCATCAAGAAAATATATAAGAAAAAAACAACCTAAACAGCGAAAATTACCACAAAGAGTTGCTTGTGCCATCTAATTTCTCCAGATGAAGCCTAACACATGCAACCCTATAGAGCAAATTGCAGGAAAAGCGTTGTTTCAAAACTGCGCACCTAATTCGTGCAGGAGAGATTCACTAACAAGTATCTGCTGGCAGCTTATTAGGCTTGCATTTAATCATCAAGAAAAGTTCGTGAAGAGCGGATACAAACACGTGGGTATCTGGCATTGCGTATTTTGCATGCCGATACCCCTACGCGTTTGTCAAACGAGAGTGCCCGCGAAGCACAAACTTTTCTTGATGATTTATGGAATCCTTAACAACTGCCAACCCCTTGATTTGTCAACACTTGACATCTATTTATGCTCTGTAGTAAAATATTGAGGTTATGAAAAAGGAAAGAGGAAGCGTTTTAATATGAAAGCAAAAATACGAATAGCACGACTTCTTCAGTACCTGCTGTTTTTTATTCCGGTCAAAAAAAACCGGATTATGTTTTATGCGAATAACCGCAAGGGCTATGTGTGCAACCCAAGTATTCTTATGGAGTCGTTTTGGTTAAAACATCCGGGAGAATACGAACTTATCTGGGTCACCCGTTTTCCGGAAACCTGTACGATGCGGACCGGAATTACAGTCGTGCGCCAGCGAAGCTTAAGCTATTTTAAATTATTTCTGCGCTGTGGTATTTTTATCACTAACGATATGATTGATGAAGCACTTGTCAAAAAAAGAGGACAAATCTTTTTGACAACCTGGCATGGTGGCGGTGCTTATAAAAAAGTCGGCAAAGAAACAATAAACGAAGATAAAACCTTTGCCGCAAATTTCGACAAATGGTATAAGCGGTTAGATTACTTTGTGTCTTCCTGCCAAGCATGCACTGACATGTACGCCGAAGCATTTTCGTTAGACCGAAAAATCTTTTTGGAAACCGGAACGCCAAGAAACGATATTTTTTTCTCCAAGCATCCGGAAATCAAAAAACGTGTACAGGACTTTTATCATATAAGCGAGCAGACAAAAATTTTGCTTTTTGCGCCAAGTTTTCAGATGACTGCTCCGGAAAAAGAGCAGTACGATTTGCGCTATTTATCAGAAACAATTGACCGTTTAGAAGAAGCGACCAAAAGCAACTGGATTGTTCTTTACCGCTCACATTATTTCCGAGAGGAAACAAATGAATCCCTTGATGAGCGGATTCTTGACGGAAATGCCTATTATGAAATGCAGGACTTACTTTACACCAGTGATTTACTGGTAACCGATTTTTCTTCCTGCATCTGGGATTTTGCCTTGACCGGGCGCCCGGTTTTCTTATTGGAAAACCGCCTGAAAGAATACGAACAAATGGACCGCGGTTTCTTTGTTCCATATGACACATGGCCGTATTTGAAATGCAAAGACATTGCGGCACTTCCCGACATGGCAGTCAAATACCGGGATGAAGACTTCACAACTTTGTACAAACAGCATTTTGAAACCATGGGTTCTTTTGAAAAAGGAACAGCATGTGAACAAATTCTTCACATATTAGAGAACCAAGAATATAAGGAGTAATAAAATGAGCGAACAACGAGATAAAAATTTATGGATTTTTAACGCCGGAAACAGCTTTGCCGGCAATCCAAAATGGATGTTTGAATATATCATAAGACATCACAAAGAAATCAAACCGGTCTGGATGTGCTACAATGCAGACACGATGAACTACGTGCATAAACTTGGTTACGAGGCAGAACTTTACCACTCTTCCAAAGGAAAAAGTGTTATGGCAAAAGCCGGTGTCTATGTCGTTGAAATGTGTAAAGAAGTATTTCAGCCGGAACTAACTGGCATTACCGTTTTGAATCTGTGGCACGGCGTTGGCTGCAAGAGTATCGAAAGAAAGGTAACCGACGGATTTCTTCAGGAGCGCATTGCGAAAAAATACATTCAAAACAACGATATTCTTCGCAACAACCAGCTCTTTTTAGTTACCTCGGAAATTATGGAAAAACATTTCAAAGAGCAGTGCGGCATTGATGATGACAAAGTAATCCGTGCAGGCTATCCACGCTGTGTTGTGAACGATAACATTCAAAGTTACGACCATGATATTCGCAAAAAGAAAGGGCTGTCTGCCAATACCAAGCTGGCAATTTACTGCCCGACTTACCGCGATAATAATGGTGCTAATTTCATGAAGTCCGCTCTTCCGGATATGAAACGTCTAGCAGAAGTCCTTCACGAAAACAACATTCTTTTGATATTAAAAATGCATCCTTTAGTGGAAAAAGACACTCAGTATCTCGCAATGAAAGAAGTATATCGTGAACATCCGAATTTTTATTTCTGGGAAAATGAAGATGATGTGTACGAAATCTTTTCCGATATCGACATTGCCATTGTTGATTACTCCTCCATTTTCTATGATTTATTAGCGCGTGGAGTAAAAACTTTTATTAGATATTTTTATGATATTGATGACAAAGAAAATTTCCGCGATTTTGTTTTCGATGTACGAGAAATGACCTGCGGAACCAAAGCATCTGATTTTGATGAATTACTTGCAGCCCTTGCTTCCTGCAAAGAGACAGAGAAAAAAGAACTCGACCGAATCAATCAGTTATTCTGGTCTTATTCGGATGAAAATGACTGCGAGCGGATTATCGATACCGCACTTTCTTTCACGCCGGAAAAACGAGAATTTCCGAAACTTTACAGTTTCGATATTTTTGATACCCTGTTTTCACGTCAGTGCTGTCATCCTTCCAGCGTTTTCGACAATGTCCGCAAAAAACTGGAGCAGTCTGACTGTGGCTATAACAGCTATTTTATCCGCAAATTTTCGCAGATTCGCCGCTGGTGCGAATCCAATGTGCGTGAGTTTTATAAAAAGTCGGTATTAATCCGAAATGACGACCATTTGGAAATCCAGTTGTCGGAAATTTATGACCACATGGCAACACTGTTTCCTCTCACCGATGAGCAGAAACAGCAGTTGATTACATGGGAGTGCGAGGAAGAAATCCGCTCCGTCATTCCTTTAACCGACCACATTGATATGCTCAAATCGTACCTTGCCGAAGGAAACGATGTTGTATTAATCAGTGATATGTATTTGCCGAAAGAAACGATTCAGAAAATGTTAGCAAAAGCGGACCCGCTTCTTGCCACACTTCCGCTGTTTTTATCAAGTGATATCGGCTATCAGAAAACGACAAGAAAATTATTTTTGGAAGTATATAGTTCTCTCGACTACCATTATTCGGAATGGATTCACATTGGCGATAATAAATTTGCCGATGACACCCAGCCATCCCGTCTTGGCATCCACACACAGCCGGTGTCGGTTCCGGAACTTGACGACTATGAAAAACATATGGCAGCCTACATTGAAGAATATGGTATGCACAGTGTTGTGAAATTGTTCCGCAACTTCCGTCTGGAGGAGCACACGGACAAAGAGACTTTTGCCTACAAATATGCCAGTCTTTATTTTGTTCCTTATGTTCACTGGGCAGTTCACGATGCCTTAAAACGAGGTTACAAAACACTTTATTTTATTTCCCGTGACGGCTATTATTTGAAACTTATGGCGGATGCCGTAATTGAGAGCAAAGGACTTCAGCTGCGCACAAAATATATTTACGGTTCACGAAAAGCATGGCGTGTGCCATCGTTTATCGACAAAGTGGATGAAGAATTTTTCGAGCCTTACGGCAACTTCAGCGGCGTTCGCAATTTCAACAAATTGCTTTCCGCCCTTTTGATTGACGAAGCAACATTTGATAAGTTCTTCCCGGAGCTTGGTTACTTAAAAACAACGAAGCGTTATTCAGACCAGTTAATTTCTGATGTGAGCCAGAAATTAAAACGTTCCGATGCTTACAAAGAACATTTGCTTGCCGTTGCCAAAAAGCAGCGTGTCATTGTTTCCGACTATCTTCGTCAGGAAATTGATTTCAACGAGCCATTTGCTTTTGTTGAGTATTGGGGCCGTGGCTATACACAGGACTGCCTGACAAGATTGTTAGCCGATGCCGCCGGTCACGAGGTGGATGACCCGATGTATTATGTACGAAGCATTTACCCGACCATCGGCAAATCCATCCGCTACAACTACACCTGTAACACACATTCCGTTGTTTTTGCAGAATCCATTTTTGCAAATCTTCCGTATCGTACCATCGAAACTTACGAAGAAAAAAATGGACGCATTGAACCGGTATTTAATTCCTGTGAAAATGACGAAGAAATGAATCAGGCATTGAAAACTTATCTGGTTCGCTTTGCAAAGGATTTCTGTGCACTCAACTTAGAGGATGAATTTACAACCGGCCATTACCTGTATGACTTTGGCATGGCAAACTTCAAGCAGACAACCGACGATCCGATTCTGCTGAATGTCTTTGGAAGCCTCAAGGATGCCGTGGCACTTGGTGAGCGTGCTGAGGAATACGCTCCTCCGGTAACCTTCCAGACAATTGTCGACTGGATGCATGGAAAGTCATACCATACAAAATCGTTTGAAATGTCGATGAAAAAATCGAAATTTATTTATCGGTGGATTTATAAGAGTTACTGTTATTACTGTGATAATATCAGGGGAAAAATATTTAAGAATAAATATTAAAACAGTTTACGCAGAGTGGGTACGTTCTCTTGTACTCATTCTGTGTAAACTGTTTTTATTTACAAAAATTAATTTTGTCATTCTGAAATCAACCAATCAATGAGACTAATTGATTTTATACCATCATATGAATTATCCATTCCAGGATTCAATGAAAGAATTATCTTTTCATAATTATCTCCGATTTTTTGCAGCGGGAACAATTCTCTTTTTCGAACATCTTCATTTTCCATTGATTCGGTTACCTGAATATATTGTTTTTCATCTACTTTTGTTGCAATAAAATCAACTTCAGCATTATCTATTTTTCCAATTGATACATCAAAACCACGCCGAAGCAATTCAAAATAAACAATATTTTCTAAGACATGTCCACTATCACGGTCTCTAAAACCAAGAAGATAATTTCTAAGACCAATATCAACAATATAGTATTTTCCAAGTGTCCGCAAAAATTCTTTCCCTTTAATATCAAATCTTTTAATATCATAAAAGAAATACGCTTCCAGCAAGGCATCTACATATGACTGTACCGTATGTGTACTTGGTGTTCCTTTCCGTTTGCCATCCTCAAGTAATCCTTCATTTACAAGAATATTACCTATTGAGGACACGGATATATTGCTGCCAATATTATCGGCAAGAAATGTAATAATCTTTTTTAAGAGAATGGGGTCTGTAATACGCTTTTGCCCCCTCAAATTTTCACGTTCTAAGATATCTCTCATAATAACCGTTGAGTAAATTCCTTCAAGTAATATAAGTGCTTTTTCTTGGTCAAGTCCAACATCTGCAATACCAGGCATCCCCCCAAAGCGCACATAAGCATCAAAAACTTCACGAATTTCATAATGTTCTCCATTAGAATCAAATACTTGTTTTCGAGTGCCGCCTAATGCACTCTTTGTTTCTTTAATTTCAAAATCATAAAAAGTCAAAAACTCCGAAAAAGACAATGGCAGCATCTTTATTTCTACACATCTGCCTGATAAGTATGTGGCATATTCGGAAGATAGCATATACGCATTTGAACCTGTCACATAGATATCGCAGTTAAAATCAACTCGAAAAGAATTGATTGCATCTTCCCAATTAGGGACACGCTGAACCTCATCAAAAAGAGATACATTCTCTTTCCTTCAATTATGCGTGCCTTCACATATTTATAAAAATCATCACTATTCATATCCTTAAAAGCATAGGACTCAAAATTCATCTCAAGAATCTGTTCCTCTGATACACCATTTTCTTTCAAATGAAGAGTCATGAGCTTAAGCAGACTTGATTTACCACACCTGCGGATACCAGTGACAACTTTTACAGGTTCGGTATCTTGAAATGCTATAATTTTTTTCAAATAAAGCTCTCTATTTTTTAGTACATGTGTGTCTATCATCCATTACACCTCCTTGTAAATATGACAATAGCATAAACTTCAAAAAAAAGCAAGTTTGTGCACTCAAATGCACAAACTTGCTTTTTTTCGACTTTTTTGCACTCATCAGTACCTTTTCCAAAAATCATACGAAATCAATTCCGCGCCATTTTTCTGAAAGTCTTTCACGGTCTTTTTATACTTGCCTGCAAGCAGCCAGCCCATTTTAAAACATCTGCCAATGGTTGCAAAGAAATCTTTTGCTTTTCGTTCGACATAAAATCCGCGGCTTGTATCTGGGTCGTATAAAAGAGCCGTTTTTCTGCGATACAAAGCATCCGGATGCACACCCATAGGAAGCACCGCCGTCTCTTTTTTTCGCTGGAAGAAGCCATCCGTTCACAGACAGCAAATGTTTCTTTGCAAAACCACCGTCCTCATATAAATGCGAAAGCTGCGGCTTTGTCTTTTCCACATCAACGCCAAACTTGTGTAAATCATCGGAAACATCCTGCATGGCATAACCCATTTTCATGATTTCCGGATGAAGTTTTGTCGGGTCTAATTCCTTCAAAAATTCCGTTCCCTTACAGAAATCTTCGACGCCCTTCATCGTCAATTCCTGATCTTTCACGCGAAGATGAAGCATTTGTCCAATAAGATGTCTCGCAACACGTTTTATCATGTGCAGACGAGAATACTCCGGATGATGGATGGCACAGGCAATCAATGTGTTTCTCATATCGTAATATTCCATGGAAGATGCCTTTCTATTATCGAACGCATCATGCCACACACCAATTCCGTTCAGTGTCATAATATTTCCATCAAAGCGCAGACCATATTCGATATCGTCGCCATGAATAAAAATTGGAAGCGGAAAACCACGAAATTGTTCTGCTAACGGTACGCAAAGCAGTACCACCAGCCATTATATTCCATCGGAAGATTTTCCTCGTTTCGAAGAACATACGAAGCTTTTCGTAAATCATAGCCACGCTTAGTAAAACCAATACGTCCCCCCTGCCAGAGTTCTCCATTCGCATGCTGAATGTAAGGGATATCAAGGCGCAAAAGCCCTCCGCCGAGCATAGCCCCTTTCCTCTCTTCTTTTAAGAAGTTAAGAAGTGTATACGTTCTGAAAAGTGACTCCGGTTCCAGCACAATATCATCATCCATCAATAAAATATGCGTGAGGCCATACTTTTCCCTGTCCTCATATGCTTCTTTCATGCAGCGTCCAAAACCGCCGGAGCCGCCGGTGTTTCGATTTGGCATCACAAAAATTCTGTCGTTTGACAACTCTTCGCAAGGAAGCGTCTGTCCGTTATCCGACACATAAACATAAACATTCTGATAAAGCGGTGAATCCGGATTTTCCATCGTTTCACGCTTTAAAGTTTCCAGCGTTTTCTTCACAAATTCTTCGCGCCGGAAAGTACAAATTCCAATCGCTATTTTCGCTAACTGGATGGGTTCAAAAACTGTCTCAAAACATCCACCGAGAATCTCCGTATCACTGTCTGCCCTAACCGTTGCGTAAACAATTCCCTTTACGTCTGCCAGAGAAAAGGAAAGAGAAACCTCATCCGGATCTGCCTGCCTATGTCTCTCACTGGTAAAATTTTCAGTCAATGCCATTGTTCCACCCGTAACTCCGGCATCCCACAGTCGAACCATGCAGCTTCCCTTACAGCGCAGGCGGAATCGAACCTCTTTTATTTTCGTATACATTTTCCATTTATAAGCCGAAAAACTATTAAAATAAGTAAATAAATCCGCTTCATTTCCAGCCGGTATCTTACCGTCTGTCGTGCCATGGAAATAAAGCTCCGGCTCATTGCAAATATTTTCTTTTGGAAAAACTAAATTCTGTAATATCATTTTTATCCTCTATTTCTTCTGAGTTGCCATATAGGCATCACACACTTCGTTTACTTCGCCAATCTGCATAATCTGTCCCTTATTAATCCACACTGCATGGTCACAGAGTTTACGCACCTGGTCAATCGAATGTGATACAAACAAAAGCGTTGTTCCGCCGCCCATCATTTCATCCATTCGCTTCAAACACTTCTGCTGGAACGAATAGTCGCCAACCGCCAGAATCTCATCCACAATCAAAATGTCCGGACGCACAATCGTAGCAATCGAGAAGCCAAGCCTTGCACGCATACCGGATGAAAAGTTTTTCACCGGCGAATCCAAAAACTTATGAAGTTCTGAAAACTCCACAATTTCATCAAAATGCTCCTGCATATATTTCTTGGAATGTCCAAGCACTGTTCCATTCAAAAAGATATTTTCCCTTGCCGTCAGATTCATATCAAAACCGGCACCAAGCTCCAATAGTGGAGAAATCGTTCCATTTACAACAATCTCTCCTTTGTACGGTTTCAAAATTCCACTGATTGCCTTCAAAAGCGTCGACTTGCCGGAACCATTGCTTCCCACAAGTGCCCACGCCTCTCCTTTACGGATTGTAAAAGAAGCATCCCGGACAGCAAGAAACTCCTGAAAGAGAAGTTCATGTTTGATTAATTTTACAAAATATTCTTTTAGATTATCGATTTTTTCCGATGCCAGATTAAACCGTATCGTCACATCTTTTACATCGATTGCAATATCATTCATGTCATTCTCCTCCTTAAATATACAAAATAAATTTGTCCTGTGTCTTTACAAATACCCACAGTCCGATGATGAGCATCAGAAATGCCGACACAATTCCAATTATAATGAGCCACATAATACTGATTCCAGCCGGCACAAACCCCGGCAGTGTCAGCATACGAAACTGAGAAACATAGGAGTACATCGGATTCAGATGCGATACAATGTACTGAAGATTCTGTGGCAGTGCTTCAATTGGATAGAACATCGGCGTCAGATAAAGCCATGCCGTTGTAATCGCATTGTAAATATACTGGATATCTCGGAAAAATACATTGGTTGCCGCCAAAAAAAGTCCCAGCCCCATCGTAAATACAAAGTTCTGTGCGAGCACAAGCGGGAACAGAAAAAGCCGCCACGTAAATTCTCCCCCGGTAAATAACATAACAATCAAAAGCGCTCCCATTGAAAATACACAGTCAATCAAACCACTGATAATTTTTGAAACGGTAAAAACGTATTTCGGTACATATGTTTTTTTGAGGAGCGATGCGCTTCCGTTAATCGACTGAATCGCCGATTTCGTGGACAGATTCATAAAGTTAAACATAACCTGGCCGCTCATCAAATATACCGGGAAGTTAGTAATACTGGCTCTCGTAAACATTTTAGAAAATACAATCGCCATGATAATCATAATAAACAGCGGGTTTAATACACTCCACAAATAGCCCAGCACACTGCGGCGGTATTTCAATTTCAAATCCCTGCTCACAAGCTGTCCCATCAAATCTTTGAATCGGACAAAGCCCTTTATTCTGGCAACAAATAATGACATACACTACCTCCATTCTCTAGTCGCATCCGTATGCCTTCCGGCATAAATACGACGCCAAACGATACAATCCATACCCACTATGCCGCAGCATTTTCACGGCACGGTTTGTCACACTGTGGTAAATATCCGGAAATTCTTTTTTAATTCGTTTATCCCAAGCCACAATTTGATTTTTGTGAACCGCCTCTGCCGGATAACTCAAATAAATTTTATACTGGCTTGTCAATATTTTCGCTACACCTTCCGCCACATAAGCTTTTTTCTCCGGCGTCAGACGCTCTGCTTCTTCCTTATAAAATTCCAGCAAATGTGTCAGCACCATCTCATGGTGTGCGCAGTTTTTCTGCATATTTCGGATGTTCATACTCTGCGTCTCCATCCCAAGCCGGTAACAGTACACCTGCTTTTCCAAAAACGCAATTGTTTTCACAAACGGAATCGGATACAAATTATACTCGGCGTCCACATAAAAACAATGTTCATCCAAACGTCTTCCCATTTTTTTCAGCAATTCCGTGCGGTAAGTAGCAGCATGCATATTAATGTAAACTTTGCCGCAGACTTCCTCAAATGCATATATTTTCCGATACTCTTTTCCCGGAAATTCATGGTGCATCTCACTCACCATTTCACCGGAAGCATCGTTAAAACTATGGTAGTCATTCACCACCAAATCAGCCTCTGCGGTCTGAAGATATGAAAGCAACTCTTTCAAGCCTTCTGCGGACACGTAATCGTCCCCGTCAACGGTCTTAAAATATTTACCCGCTGCCTCTTCGATTCCGCGGTTTACCGTCGAACCATGACCGCCATTTTCTTTATCAATCAAACGGAATACATCCGGATAATTAGCCTCATATTCACGGGCAATTTCATTGACCCCTTCACCGGAACCATCATTTACAATCAAAACTTCTAACTGGTCCGTTACTTCCGGAATCAAAAAACTATCCAATGTTTCACGAAGATAATCCTCCACATGATAGGCGGCTATGGACACCGTCAAAAGTTTCATTTCAATTCCCCGCTTTCTGCCTCTGCATAAATTCTCCGCATTTTTTCTTCCACTAAATCAATCGAAAAATCCTGCACTCTTTTTTTGTTCCATTCACCCATGCGTTTTGCCTCTTCCGGGTAATCTAAGAAAAAGGAAAGACCTTTTACATAATCGGATGCATTTCCCTCTTCAAATAAAAATCCGCCTTCTCCATCGGAAATCAAATCATGGTTTCCACGGATATCTAAGGCAAGCACCGGGAGTCCGGCACGCATTGCCTCCATCATTGCCACCGGAAGTCCTTCACGCTTCGATGGAAAGGCAAAGCAGTCTGCCTGCAAAAGAACATCCGGAATTTTCTCGCAGTAACCGGCAAATACCACCTGTTCATCAAGATGCATCTCCCGCACCACGGTGTGCAAATGTTCCTCCATCGCACCCGTACCACAAATAAGATACGTTAGTTTTTTTCTGCGGAAACGATCCATCGCCCGGAGCATAACTTCATTATTTTTCCCTTCGGTCAACTCGCCAACACTCACAACTACTTTGTGGTCAGCTGGGATTCCGTATGCTTTCCGCATATCAAAATCAGGGTCTTTTTCAGGTGCAGGTTTCAAGCCAACTCCCTGCACATATTCCACATTTCCGCGAATCGGGAATTTTTTTGCCCTCGCATAATCTTCCTGATTAATCACCAAAAGTTTATCCGTATATCTCGCATAATGCTTTTCTGCCACATAATATTTCCAATTAGAAACCGGTGCGCCCTCATAAAAATGAAAGCCATGTGCGGTATAAATAACCGGAACTTTTCGTCCTGTCATTTTGTATACTTTCTCTGCCGCTTTGCGTGTGAGAACTCCTGTCATCGGCATATGGCAGTGAATCAAATCAAATTTTTCCTCAAGCATCAGTTTTTTCAACGCCAGATAGCACGTCCGCACATCCCTGGAAAATGGCGAGCGTCCAAACGGAATATGATGTCGGTGGATTCCCGTGCCCATCAACCGGGAATTGTCTTTTCCATACACAACAACATCAAAGTTTGCCGCATAATGGATTTCATATCCCATTTCCTGTAATATTTTCACGTTGTTCATTTCAAACTGTGGTACAAAGCCGCTGACTCTTGTTACCAGTAATGCTTTTTTACTCATGATGCGATTCCTCCCTGGATGTATATTCCTGAATCTTGCGTTCGACCTCTTCGTTGCCCTCGGTGTGTTCTTTCAATCCCGTTGTCTGGTCGGTATCCACGCCCTCTGTCGAGTCCTTTTTCAAAACGGTTTTTACTGTCATAAGAATCAGTTTCAAGTCCATCCACAGAGAGTAATTTTCAATATAAAACAAATCCAGTTTCAGTTTGTCATAGGGAACGGTGTTGTATTTTCCGTAAATCTGTGCAAATCCGGTCACTCCGGCTTTTACACGAGTACGGAAAACAAACTCCGGCATTTCTTTCTGATATTCTGCAATAATTTCCGGCCGCTCCGGTCTCGGTCCGACAAGCGACATATCCCCGGAAAGCACGTTAAAAAGCTGTGGCAGTTCATCTAACCGGACAGCACGCAAAAAACGGCCCACCGGCGTAATCCGCTCATCATGCTCTTTGGCAAGAACGGCTTCTCCCGACTTTTCGGCATCCACAACCATGCTGCGGAATTTTAAAATAGAAAATTCCCGATTGTCTTTCGTGCACCGCACCTGCCTGTAAAAAACCGGCCCCCCGTCACAGCATTTTATCGCAAATGCCACCAAAAGCATAATCGGCGACAATAAAATCGTAAGCGGCACCGCAATGAGCAAATCTACCGTACGCTTCCAAAACCGCTGGTCGAAACTCAAAGAATATCCCTTAGACAGCAAAAATGGGGTGTCAAACACATGAATTTCGTCGCCACCCATCAAAATAATATCGGAAATTTTCGGCATTACATACGCCCGGATTCCATTTCCATAACAATATTTTAAAATTTCATTTCTTGTTTCCGCCGCAATATCTCCAATCAAAACCGCCTGATAATCTTTCACCGTCTCGGCAATGCGGTCGATTCCGGCATGGGCATCAATTGCCCCGTAAATCGCATACTTATCACGTCTTGTCTCCAATTTATCGACTAACTCCGACGCCGGTCTGTCACCATAAATCAGAAGAATTTTCCACGGCTGGAAAATGCGGTTATACAATCGTCTCGTCACAACTGTCCAAACAACCGCAATCACACAGTCAATTAACTGCATCAAAATCATGTATCCCGGATTCACAAGCCCAAAAGCCAGCAGACAAATCACGAAATACACCACAATATTTGCTAAAAATGTAGCTAAAAACTGCGACAACACCACTTCCATCCGCCGCAGCTGTCCAATTCTGAGTGCCCCATACATCGTCGAAAAAAAATACACTAAAATTGCGTAAAGCCCAATCAATGCCCAGTTACCTTTGCGGTAAAAATGGAAAAAAGTACATCGTATCCCAGTACACAAGATACCAGAAATACGCAAATACTGTCGCCATCAATGCCACGCTTATTAAGGAAAAGAAGAACAAAATCGTCTTCTTGTACGGGTCGTAATTTTTATTCATGACAACCATCCACCTCCCAAACTGTCTGTCATGCACAAGTACAGTAATTTTACCATAGATGGAAAGTTATTGTCAATGCAGGGGGGGTGGTTGTGGCAGGGGGCGGTGTCGATTATTTAGGTTTCCATAAATCATCAAGAAAAGTTTGTACTTCGTGGGCGCTCCCGCTTAACAAACGCGTAAGGGTATCGGCATGCAAAATACGCAATGCCAGATACCCACGTGTTTGTACCCACTCTTCACAAATCTTTTCTTGATGCATTTACCGGAAACTAAAAAGATACGAGCACTTGACGCTAACCACTAACCAGCTAGTTGAGAGCAGCTTCTTGTGTTTTCAAAACAACGCTTTTTGCTTAAAATACTCTGTAGGGTTGCATTTTTGCGTCGCATTCAAAGCTAATCAAGAAAATTTATGAAGATATTGCAACCTAAAAGGCGAAAATTAACAGAAAGAGTTGTTTTATCATCTAATTTCTCCAGATGAAACTTGATAAATGCATCCCTATGGGACAAATCAAGGAAAAAGAGTTGCATTGGAACCGCAGGTCTATTTTACAAAAGCTGCTCTCAATTATTTGGTGAATTGAAAAATTATACCCTTACGCGTTTGTTAAGCGGGAGCACCCACGAAGCACAAACTTTTCATGATAAATTACGGAAACCAAAAAACCACCAACGCCCCCTAACACAAACCAAAACTCAGTTTAACTTGAAAGATATCTCTTTTTCTACTAAAATAAGAATTAAGATTGAAAAGCAAACGCGCACTTTTTGAGTTTTGCGCAGATTGAGAGGTTAGTATGGATAATCGAAATTTTACTCTGCTTACTGATTTTTATGAAATCACAATGATGCAGGGCTACTTTAAAAATCATGCATCAAATCGTGTTGTTTTTGATTTGTTTTACCGTCAGAATCCGGATGATGGTGCGTATGCTGTCTGCGCCGGACTGGCTCAGGTAATTGACTATGTCAAAAGCCTTCACTTTGATTATGAGGATATTGATTACTTACGCGGTCTTGGCGTGTTTGATGAAGACTTTTTGGATTATCTTGCAAGTTTTCATTTTACAGGAGATATTTATGCGATTCCGGAAGGTACCGTAGTCTTTCCGCGCGAGCCGCTTTTAAAAGTTGTCGCACCGATTTTAGAGGCGCAGTTAGTGGAAACCGCACTCTTAAATCTGATTAACCACCAAAGCCTGATTGCAACAAAAGCTTCCCGTGTCTGCTATGCAGCAAAGGGCGGTGGCGTTATGGAATTTGGTCTGCGGCGCGCACAGGGACCGGATGCCGGTACATTCGGGGCACGTGCGGCTGTCATTGGCGGATGTATTGGTACAAGCAACGTAATTTGCGCAAAAGAATATGACGTTCCCGCACTTGGCACGCACGCACACAGCTGGATTATGAGTTATGGGGATGAATTGACTGCATTCCGCAAATATGCCGAATTGTATCCGAATAACACGACACTTCTTGTTGACACCTATGACACCCTTCGTTCGGGCGTACCGAATGCCATCCGTGTATTTGAGGAATTGAGCGAGCAGAACCGCATGCCGAAAAAATATGGCATTCGTCTCGACAGCGGCGACCTTGCTTACCTTTCCAAGAAAGCAAGAAAAATGTTAGACGACGCGGGATTTCCGGACGCCGAAATCTGTGCTTCAAGTGATTTGGATGAATATCTGATTGACTCCCTGCTCTCACAGGGTGCCTGCATTGATTCCTGGGGCGTTGGCACAAACTTGATTACATCCAAAAACACACCTGCGTTTGGCGGTGTATACAAATTGGCTGCGGTAGAGATTGACGGAGAAATGATTCCAAAAATCAAATTATCCGAAAACCCGGCAAAAATCACAAATCCGGGCAACAAAACGGTTTACCGCATTTACGACAAAGAATCCGGCAAAATCCGCGCCGACTACATAACGCTTGCGGATGAAACCTTTGACGAATCCAAAGATTTGCTTCTCTTTGACCCGAATGCTACTTGGAAAAAAACGCGTCTTGAAGGCGGCACCTACACGATGAAAGAAATTTTAGTTCCTATTTTCAAAAACGGACAGTGTGTTTACGACTCGCCATCCGTTATGGACATTCAAAAACACTGCAAGGAGCAATTGGAAACGATGTGGGAAGAATCAAGACGTCTGGTTAATCCTCAGGAAGTATTTGTTGATTTGTCTGACAAATTGTATGAAATGAAAAAAGAATTATTAAATGAAGTAGGACGCTAAAATAAGCGTCCTACAAATTGTTATTTTCGTATACAAAGATACAAAACATTTCCATCCTTCTAACTCATCAAATAATAGCCATAGAAGGGCATAATGTTTCTTCCTTTTCTTGTACTAATTATTCTTTGTTTTCTTAAAAATTGTCTGCAACCGCGGAATTCCAAAATAAGCTACACAAAAACCAAGAATTCCCCCAATGGTATTTAACATTACATCATCAATATCAACACAACGGTAATTTACTTGTAACATAGCGTTAAATGCTCCCTGCCAAACTTCTACTAAAACTGTTACAAGAATAATGCAAAGATAATACCTTGAAAAACTTTTTGCCTTCTTTAAAATAATAGCAAAGTGAAAAACCAAAAGGTATAAATAAAAGAATGTTTCTAAAAAATTGATAACACAAAGTGCCATATGTATGATATGTTATTGTTTCTCCAAAAATAGATATTATTGTATGAAACGGAATAAAATTATTCCCCAGTCCTTCTCCATCCGTAATCATCGTCTGCAATAATTCATCTTGATATGGAAATGGAAAGAAACAAACACAAACAATCAACATAACAGACAAAAGACAACCCATTGTCGATAAATACCTTTTATCTCTCAAATCCCGGTTTAATGCTCCCATAACAAACATGCAAATTATAAGAAACGCAAAAAAGAATAAAATAAACTGTGCTGTAATCATATTAACTCCTTTCCCTCCAGCAATATTATAAGTTAAATGTTATCAAACTATTGCGACAAAAGCAGAAAAAGAAATTCAATTCGTGAGAGACTTTAACGCGAAACGTTATCCGTCTCGAATCGAATGAATTTCTTTTTCTATCAATTTCTAATTAAATCCGTAAATCTTCTGTGACAAACTATAACCCCACACAACAATCTTTCTACCGGCTTTGCTGCGGAACTGCATCGGCTTACTCAGTGCCATTTTATTTATCATGCGGTACATGATTTTATTTTTATTTTTCAGGTACTCCCATAATTCCTCGCGTTTCTGCAGGCTTTCTTCCGAGCCTTCTTTAATGAGAAATACAGAACTAACCGTCATCATCATTGTCAAATATTTTACCATGTAATCGCGCAGTTTTTTGTTCTTGATTTTTGTCAAATCATACGCATCAATCATCAATTTGTTGACTTTAATCTGCTGGTCGATACGTCCAATCATTACTTTTTCGTTTACCGACTGGTCATCTCTTCCGATAAAATAACGATACAAATCGGCATTCACGTAATACATTTTTTTCACAAACGGAAGCGGATTATAAACAAAAATGTTATCTACATAAAACGTATGTCTTGGCAGTTCAAGCTGGCAGTCGCGAAGCATTTTCGTCCGGTAAATAACCGAATGCATCAAAATGTTCTGACTAATCTTAAAGCGTTTTACATCATTCCACGTAAATACCTGATTTTCCGGAAAAACGCCATCATAGCGAATCACTTTGTGTTTGTGAAGGCTTGGCTTTTCGTAAACATAATTAGCAAGCAGCATATCCACGCCAGAACCATCTTCCACAAAACTGCGAAGCACATCCAAAATCTTAAGGAATGCCCCTCTGTCAAACCAGTCATCACTGTCGAGCACCTTGTAATACAAACCGCTTGCATTGGCAAGACCGGTATTTACTGCTGCCCCGTGGCCCCCGTTTTCCTGGTGAATCGCCCGTACAATCGTCGGATGTTCTTTTTGCAGACGGTCGGCAATTTCAGCCGTTTTATCTGAAGAACCATCATTTACCAGAATAATTTCAACATCTTCGCCACCTACTAACGCGGTTTCTACTGCATGCTCCATGTAATCCTGCGAATTATAGCAAGGTATTGCAACCGTCAATAGTTTCATTCTCAAAACCCTTCTTTCTTAAATTTCCTCTGCCACCGTCAGTGCACGGTCCACAATCGCATCAATATTATAATACTTGTATTCAGCCAAACGTCCTAACAGATAGAAGTTTGGAATCTTATTAACAAGTTCTTTGTACTTCAAAAACAGAGCATCATTTTCAGCGTTATTAATTGCATAATAAGGAATTTCCCCGTCTTTTCCCTGATAAGGCATCGGGTATTCTTTCACAATCGTCGTATCCTTTGCATCCAACTGGCCGGACAAATACTTAAACTCTGTTATACGGGTAAAATCTTCCGACACCGTGTAGTTTACTACACCGTGGCTCTGATAAAATTTCTTGTCATAGTGCTCAAAATCAAACCGCAGTGAACGATACGGAAGTCTGCCAAAGCGGCATCCAAACAGCTCATCCAAAGCTCCGGTAAAAATCACATTGCCGGTAAATGGCTGCCCCTCAAAAAGAACCTTATTTTCTGCCTCCGGGTCAATGGTAAGAACCGATGCAGCCTCGCAATTTAAGCGCACTTCAATGCCCGGATAATCGAGCATTTTTTCAAAAATCGGCGTAAATCCTTCCTTCGGAAGTCCCTGATATTTATCCTGAAAATAACGGTTATCTCTGGATAAAAGAACCGGAACTCGGCCAGACACAGCCGGATCGATTTCCTTCGGCGATTTGCCCCACTGCTTCATCGTATATTTCAAGAAAACATTTTCATATACATACTGAGCAATCTCCTGTAACTCTTCATTTTCATGATTCATAAGTTCCAGAATCGGAACTCTGGCACCTTCGCCAAAATTATCAATTAAAAGCTTTTCCAAATGCGGCGCGCGCTCGCCGTACACAAGCTCCAGCGTATTTAAGTTAAACGGAATTGGCAATTCTCTGCCGTATACATTTCCAACAACTTCATGGCGGTACTCATACCAGTCGGTAAAACGTGACAAATACTCATACACTCTATCAATATTGGTATGGAAAATATGCGGTCCATACTGATGAATCAAAATGCCATAGTCGTCTTTTTTGTCATAGCAGTTGCCGCCGACATGGTCTCTAGCGTCAATTACTAACACCTGCTGTCCTTTTTTCTCAGCCAGCTCTCTGGCTACCACAGCACCGGCGAAGCCCTGCCAATCACAATACTATCGAACATATCTGTCCTCCCTCATTTATTCCTTATTATTCCTATTTTACCAAACCTAGCGAATAATATCCACTATTAATTTCGGAATCCTTGGAGCTTCTTTCGAATACCGGATACTGCTCTCAAACATTGCCATTCCACGGTTCAATTTTTCTTTTGTTCCTGCATAGCAGATGGCAATCGGTTCGCCTTTTTTCACGGTATCTCCAATTTTCTTTTCCAGGTAAATACCTGCGCTCATATCAATGACGCTGTCTTTGGTCTCCCTGCCGGCACCCAAAAGTCCTGCTTGCCACACCAATCTTCTCGGTATCCATCCCGGATAAAAATCCATCTTCTGCGGCAAGCACTTCTCCCTCAAATGCGTCTCTCTCAAAAATTCCGGATGTTCTACATAACGGATATCGCCGCCCTGTGCCTGTACCATTTCTTTGAATTTTTCAAATGCCTGTCCAGACGAAAGAACTTTTTTCGCCATCCTTTTTCCCTGACTGTGGCTTACATTTTCCAGCCCAAGTGACAGCATCATACCGGCTAACGCCACACTGACTTCTTTGACATCTTCCGGACCGTCTCCTTTTAACACCTCAATCGCTTCTTTTACTTCCATGTTATTGCCGATTGCAAATCCGAGCGGTTCCTCCATGCCGGTTAAAATTGCCACGGTCTCTTTTCCCGCATGATTTCCAATTGCCACCATATGTTTCGCAAGTTTTTTCGCATCTCTTGTATTTTTCATAAATGCTCCGCTTCCCGTCGTGACATCCAAAACAATTTTATCACTTCCTGCCGCCAGCTTCTTACTCATAACCGACGCTGCAATCAACGGAATACTGTCCACTGTAGCTGTTACATCGCGGAGCGCATACAAAAGTTTGTCCGCCGGCGCCAGATTTCCGGTCTGTCCAATCACACTGATTCCCGTTTTTTTCACCGTTTCAAAAAACTCCGCTGCCGAAAGGTCAATGCGAAAACCGGATATCGACTCCAGTTTATCTAGCGTTCCCCCGGTAAATCCAAGTCCGCGTCCACTCATTTTTGCCACCGGCACGCCGCAAGCCGCTACAATCGGTCCAACAATCAGTGTTGTCTTGTCGCCAACACCGCCCGTCGAATGTTTGTCCACTTTAATTCCTTCAATCGGTGACAAATCGACCAAATCTCCGGAATCCCGCATTGCCAGAGTAAACGCCGCCAGTTCCTCATTTTCCATACCATTAAAGTAAATTGCCATGAGCATGGCAGACATCTGATAATCCGGAATTTTCCCGCCACATAATCCGTTATCATAAAATCAATTTCTTCTTTTGTCAGTGTCTCTCCATTCTTTTTTTTCTGGATTAAATCAACAAATCTCTCTTTTCCCATGTGGAATACCTCCTATCGTAATACAACCGTTCCCACAAACCGAGCCAGAACGATTTTCATTATTTATAATGTAACATATTTGGACAATTCCCGCCAGCCATACTTCCAATTTGACATCCTATCTGTCTGACTGTTTATTTGGTAAAATAATGAACCCATTCAAAATCCGAACACTCCGTATTTTTCCATGTCATCAAATAAAATTCTAAATCCCTGCCAGGCACCTTTACCATGTTGGCAATCCCAAGAACCGGCGATGGAAAATCCTTGCAGTAATAAAGTTCTTGTCCATCAATCTTCTTCTCCCACTTATCGGCATCCAATTTCCCACCATAGATGCCATTCCCCGTCAACAGATATCCGAAATCGTCATCAATCACAAGACCGGAAGTGCTGCTTTCCGATGTCATTCCCTCACATTTTATAACCTTTTTCGGCACACTTTCATAAAGTGATTTTTTCAAAATCAATTGTTGTCTCGGTGCCACCACATAATAGTTTCCTTCCGTATCAAACCCTGCTGATATATCATCAATTTTTCCATCTTTGGCAAGAAATTTTTCTTCTACACTGTCGTACTCAATTGCCTGTCCGTCCGTGGCATCTTCCTCCATGGAAAAGAAAAACACAAGACGTGATTCGTTAATCACACTAAACGATACAATCTTTTGCCCTTTTACACGTGACGTAATATCAGGGATATGAAGTTCCCGGATTTCCCTATTTTTCTTGATTTTATACAGCTGGCATTTTGTTTTACTATTATCACTATACATCACGTACAAATTCTGCTTTGTATCGGCTGCAATCTGAATTTCACCATTGCCGCAGTTTTTTGCAACAAAATCACTCCATGACGTTTTTTTCGTCACCCATTTCTTATCTCCCTCCCACCGGCACTCCATATAAGAATCTTTTCCGGAAGTCCGCATGCGAAAAATGAAATATGGCACCTCTTCACCTGCAATAAGATACATTTGTTTCATATCATTTGAAAATGCAGGCTCCGGCTTTTGTATTTTTTCATATTCGTATGACTTATCTCGTTTTAGAGAAACTTCCTCTCTCGGCTGCACCGCAGTTTCTTTATCACAGGAAATAACAAACAGACTCAAGCAACAAATCAGAAAACACCGAACCCACTTCATATTAACGCACTCCCTTTCAAAAACTATCAACACAAAACTATTACCTCGTATTTTACTACAACTGAGATATGATGTCCATCCTACTTTCAGTTAATCCACTTCAAAAAAGTATGCAATTGCCAAGTGTTCGTTGACACTTTTTCGCTTTCCGCAATTTGGACGAAAAGAACCACATGCAACCCTTTCCTTCATATATACCAAAAATAGTTGCATAGATTTTGAGAAAATTCAGCCGAAAGCAACCAAAAAGCAAGAAATTAATACAAAGAGTTGCATGTGTCATGCAATTTTCCCGAATAAAACCGAATAATGAGGTGAAAATGCAACCCTCTAGGCAAAAAATCAAGCAAAAGAGTTGTTCCAGAAGTGTTAACCTCAAATTTTAGCCACAAAAGATGTAGCAAATATTCGTTATAAGTTTATTTAGATTTCGGCAGCTCAGAAGAAAAATTTTTCCCCTGAGCTGCCGAAATCTAAAAACAAGTCCTAACCATTACTTGCCTACACCCCCTCAAATATGTTATACTTTTGACGATTATTACACTTTATGAAAGGGGATTTTTTATGTCCACAACTACCATTGCGGTGTTAATTGCCTTCGTGTGTTATTTAGCGATGATGATTGGCATCGGCATCTTTTCGATGAAAAAAACAAACAGTACCGAAGATTATTTTCTTGGCGGAAGAGGCTTAAACAGCTGGGTTGCCGCTCTTTCCGCACAGGCTTCCGATATGAGCGGATGGCTCTTGATGGGACTGCCGGGTTCGATTTACCTTGCCGGAACCGGAAAAGCCTGGATTGCCATCGGATTGTTTATCGGAACGGCGCTTAACTGGATTTGCATTTCCAAACGCCTGCGCCGTTACACAATTGTAGCAAACAACTCTTTAACACTCCCGGAATTTTTCCAGAACCGTTTTCGCGATAAGAAAAAGATTCTTCTTGGAATTTCTTCCGTTGTAATCGTTATTTTCTTCTTAGTGTATACCGCATCGGCACTGGCATCCGGTGGAAAACTCTTCCAGACCGTATTTGGTCTTGATTACCACTACGCACTTTTAATTGGCGCAGCCGTTATTCTGGCATACACATTTATGGGAGGATTTCTCGCCGTATGTACCACCGATTTTGTGCAGGGAACCATGATGCTTATCGCTCTCTTAACGGTGCCAATTATTGCTTATGCCGCTATCAATGGCGACTTCACCGGCGCATTAACCGCTCACGGTGTAGCAGAAAATTCAGACTTCTTAAGTTTGTTCTATATGGACGGAAAACCATATCCGCTGATTTCCATCATTTCTGACTTAGCCTGGGGACTTGGTTACTGCGGTATGCCACATATCTTAGTCCGTTTTATGGCTGTTAAGAGCGAAAAAGAATTGAAAAAATCCAGTGTAATCGCAATCGTATGGGTTGCCATTTCGCTGATTGCCGCATGCTTTATCGGAATCTTAGGACGCGGATTCTTAAATGAAACACTCGTAGAAACCGGTTCCGAAAATGTATTTATCAAAATGATTCAGCAGATTTTCGATGGCAACATCGTTTTAATCTTTATTGGCGGTTTGTTCCTTTGCGGAATCCTTTGCTGCCATTATGTCAACAGCAGATTCCCAGCTTCTTGTCTGCGCCTCCTCCGCATCTAAAGATATTTTCAAAAATATTCTGAAACCGGAAGCAGAAGACAAAAAAGTATTAAATGTAAGCCGTATTACGGTTCTTGTAATTGCTGTCGTTGCCTGCATTATCGCATGGAACCCGGACAGCAGTATCATGGGACTTGTTTCTGACGCATGGGCCGGTCTTGGTTCCGCCTTTGGTCCACTCGTTGTGTGCTCCCTGTTCTGGAAACGTACCAACCTTCCGGGTGCCGTTGCCGGCATCGTATCCGGTGGATTGTTCGTTATCATCTGGGATTACCTTCCAATTCTTGGCGGTCAGACACCTTACGCCGTAACCGGAATTTACTCCCTGTTATTAGGATTCTTTGTCAGCCTTTTGTGCATTGTCATTGTCAGCCTTTTGACAAAAGCACCATCCAAAGAAATTGTTGAAGAATTTGAATCTGTCAAAACTTATCAGGAATAAATCGTAGAACCTACGGAGGTTTTTATGGAGTTTAAAAGTTTAAAAAAAATTCATGACGGTCACTTTATCCACCGCTATGATATCACATATGAAACGGTCGATGGAAAAGAAAAAGTTTATGAAATGATTAGCCGAAATCCGGACATTTCCACACTTTCGGAACTTCAGGCAAAAACACCGGACTCTGTTGTTTTAATCATGCATGATGAGAAGGACGAAAAAATACTGTTAAATAAAGAATTCCGCCTTGCTTTAGGCGACTGGGTATATAATTTCCCGGCAGGCCTAATTGATGAAGGCGAAGAGCCAATCGAAAGCGCAAGGCGCGAATTAAAAGAAGAAACCGGACTTGATTTACTGACGGTAAACGATATTCTTCCTTTAAGTTACAGTGCCATTGGCTTTGCCAATGAAACCAACCTCTGTATCGTCGGTGTTGCAGACGGCACCTTTTCCAAAAGCAGTTCCACTGTTGAGGAAATAAAAGCCGGCTGGTACACAAAAGACGAAGTCAAAAAACTTCTGAAAACGGAATTATTCGCCGCAAGAACGCAATCTTACTGTTACTTGTGGAGTAAATAAAAAAATGCTTAGAAGGCTAAAATCCTGACATCAGATTTCGCTTTCTAAGCATTTTATTTTCTAACATTTCTTACTTGGTTCCAAAGATTCGGTCTCCGGCATCTCCAAGTCCCGGACAAATATACGCATTTTCATTCAGACAGCGGTCTTTGCAGCCCACATAAAGCTGAATATCCGGATGTGCTTTCATCAGACGCTCAATTCCTTCCGGTGCAGCAATAATCGACATAAATTTAATGTTCTTTCCACCATGCGCTTTGATAAAATCTACTGCCGCTACTGCTGAACCACCGGTTGCCAACATCGGATCCACAACCACAATCGTTCTCTGGTCAATCGGTTCCGGAAGCTTACAGTAATACTCATGAGGTTCATGTGTTTCCTCATCACGGTACAAACCAATATGACCGACTTTCGCCGATGGCACCAGTGATAGAATACCGCTTACCATACCAAGTCCGGCACGAAGAATCGGCACAATAGCTAACTTCTTTCCGGCAATCATCGGTGTCCGGCACGTCTCAATTGGTGTCTTAATTTCCACATCTTCAACCGGCAGATCACGGAGTGCCTCATATCCCATAAGCATGGCAATCTCCTCAATCAGACGGCGGAACTCATTCGTTCCTGTTGTCTCATTTCGTAAAATCGAAATCTTATGCTGGATCAGCGGATGTTCCATTATAGTAATCTGTTTCATTTTCTTTCCTCCATTTTCTTTCGCATTTTCTATTATTGTACCTTTTCTTGTAAAAAATACAATCTCGCATTATCTCATTCTTCATTTTTTTGCTGATAATAGAACTGAATCAAGCCAATTCTCGATTTTGTACCCGTTTTCTCATTCAAGGAAGAAATATGCCGGTACAAAGCCGCTCTCGAAATAAATAATTGCTTTGCCAAATCTTTCGCACTGTCATCGGAATTTAACAATGCCTCAAAAACTTCCGTTTCTCTTTTCGTGAGGGAATATTTTTCCGCAAATGCTCCTAAGTTAAGTTCCTGTACATCTTCTGTCTTTTTCTTTCCCTGCTGCCTCTCCGTCGCAAACATCGCAATGCTGATAAGTGCAAACAGCACCAGCACAACAGAAGAAATCAAAATTACATTCCCACCTTCTACTAAGGCTATCGATCCTCCGGTCACGACCGCCGCTCCCGCATTGTTTACCGCTCTTCCCATGCCTGCCCAGAGTGCAGGAATGGAACTCTGTACCGCATAATTCATAAATCTCGTCGTAAAATAGACAACGAAAAATCCGGATGACAAATAAAAAATAACAAGTCCGGCAAGCACCGAGCCTCCTGTCACAATAACAAGCACACAGAGTACAGATAAAAGCGTGACGCAGAACATCACAATCGACATATACCGGTGTTTTTTTAAATCAAACAAAAAGCCTGCCAAAATTCCACTTACCGCCAATAGAAGCCTCGGCCACTGTCCAACATCCAAGCTTCCCTTTGCATGCTTTGCAGCGTAACCGCATTATCCAATGCCGCAAAAATCATCGTCATACACAAAACACATAAAACCAATATATATCCTGTTATTTTCTTCTGTTTTTCCCCTTGTCCACAGGCTCTAACTCCACTGCTTCCTTTCGTATGAGCAGATAATAAACCGTGGCGGCAAAAGAATAAATACAAAAATCAACTGTACCATCTGGCTGCGAACAAGATTGTTACATATAAACTGAAAAAGTAACCCCAGTGCATAAGCCACACCAATCAAAAGTGCCAGGTGCGAATCTCTGCCAACATAAAAAAGTGCATGATAATGCAGAGCACTGCCAAACAATCCAAGTAGCACAAATACAACACAGCCTACAAAAAGACAGATGGCGTAACTATCCGCTTCATATAAAAAGAACAAGCAGACCGCCATAATAAGTGGAAACATGACTGTCACCACTCTTTTTACAAAAGCAGATTTTATCCTGTGAAATAGAGCATATAAAACAAAACCAATGACGCTGACACCCAGCACAATTCCCTGCGCACTCACTGCCTGCCGCGAATTCGAAAGCGTACCCATTATGTTCACAAATAAATATTCTGTCTCTAAAAATAAAAATGTAAAAATGGCTAATAAAACACCCGCCGTAAATCTCTTCTTCATCTTTGTTCACCTTTCTATTTCCTCCCTCATTTTACTATTCTTACGCCACAATTGCAACAATGCTTGTCAGATGAACTTTTTTTCTTTATAATAAAACCAATAACGATTATGAGGAGGTTTCTTATGGAAACAAAAAACAATGCAATCCGCGATGCCAGAACGCTTGGCATCCCCAAAATGCTTTGCTGTTGGGTCTACAGCATATGTTCGCCATGTTTGGTGCCACAATCTTAGTACCGATTCTGGTAAACAACTATTTTAAAGGAGAGGGGCTCTCCATTCAGGTTACATTATTCTGCGCCGGTGTCGGCACACTTTTCTTCCATTTGTGTACGAAATTGAAAGTTCCCGCTTTTCTTGGTTCTTCGTTCGCCTTTCTCGGCGGATTTGAAACCGTTTCCAAATTGGACACCGGAATTTTCAAAGATATGTCCATGGGCGAAAAACTGCCTTACGCCTGCGGCGGTATCGTAGTAGCCGGTGCTCTGTATCTGGTGCTTGCACTGATTATCAAACTAGTCGGTGTGAAACGTGCGATGCGTTTTCTTCCACCGGTTGTCACCGGTCCGATTATTATCTGCATCGGCTTAAGTTTAGCACCATCCGCAGTTAATAATGTTCAGACAAACTGGCTGTTAGCCATTATCGCATTTGCCATCATTGTGATTTTCAACATCTGGGGAAAAGGTATGTGGAAAATCATCCCAATTCTTCTCGGCATCGCCGGTGCTTACGCTGTTGCCTTGATTCTGCACTTTTGCGGTATCACAAATCCGGATGGTTCCGCCATCTTTAATTTTGCAGAAGTTGCCAAAGCTTCCTGGGTTAATGTTCCACCATTTGAGTTTTGTAAATTTGACTTAACTGCAATCCTTGCCATGGCTCCGATTGCCATTGCGTCCATGATGGAGCATATCGGCGATATTTCCGCCATTTCTGCAACCGTTGGCGAAAATTATGTAGAAGATCCCGGTCTTCACCGCACATTAATCGGTGATGGTCTGGCAACTTCCCTTTCTGCTTTGGTTGGTGGCCCTGCCAACACCACTTACGGTGAAAATACAGGTGTTCTGGAACTGAGCCGTGTACATGATCCGAAAGTAATCCGTCTGGCTGCTATTTACGCTGTTGTTTTAAGTTTCATCCCGAAATTTGCCGGTATCATCAGTACCCTTCCGGCAGCAATTGTCGGCGGTGTCAGCTTTATTCTCTACGGTATGATTGCCGCCATCGGTGTCCGAAACGTCGTAGAAAACAAAGTTGATTTCACCAAATCAAGAAACTTAATTATTGCGGCTACCATTTTAGTATGCGGACTTGGTTTCTCTTCCGGACTTACCTTCCAGATTGCAGGAACAAGCATCACTTTAACCGGTCTTGCCATTGCTGCTATTATGGGCGTTTTGTTAAATGCCATTTTACCCGGACGAGAAGAAGATTAAAATAATACTTGATTTATGACTAGACGTGTGTTATCTTGTATTTACCCTCTTATTGCTCCACAAAAGGAGGGTTTATCATGAAACACACGTCTATTTTTTTGAAAGCGGCTTGCCGGCGGAGCATCGCCCTTTTATGTACAGCGGTACTGTTTACCGCCTCTGTTTTTTCCGCACCTTTGACAGCAGATGCCGCCTCACCGGCTCTTGTAATTCTTTCCCGATATCGCGCCACATTAAAAATTGGCGATTCTTTTACTCTTGCGGGAATTGCAAGCAACGGCAAGTGGGTTCGATTTAAAAGCAGTAAAAGTGCTGTCGCCTCGGTAAATACATATGGCAGAGTCACCGCAAAAAAAGCGGGCACCTGCACGATTACGGGAAAAGTCACAGGTGGGGAAGCCAGTTGTAAAATTACCGTCACAAAAACTATCATTACGTTATCAACTGCCTCCATTACAATGGAAAACGGAGCGCAGGTTACTCTGAAAGGGCAGACCTCAAATAGGTCACCTATCTCATGGAAATCTCAAAAATCAAGCGTTGCCGAAATTGACGAAAACGGTAAAATTTCAGCAAAGAAACCAGGAGAGACTACAATTACCGCAAAGGCAGACGGTACGAAAAAAACCTGTCATGTCACGGTAAAAAAACCTAAAGTTACACTTAATTATACTTCTGCATCTTTGTCCCGCAATCAGACACTTCTTCTGACAGCAAAAGTGTCCTCCGGGAAAAAAGCAACATGGAAGTCTCAGAAAAAAAGTGTAGCCACCGTCAACAGCCGCGGAAAAGTCACGGCAATAAAACGTGGCACAACAAAAATCCGGGCATCGATTGACGGTGTAACAAAGGAATGTACGATTACGGTTTTATAACGGCAAAGATTTTTTAATTTCATTACATTTAGGAGCAATAAGAGGGTATTTGCAAAATAATGCATTTGGATGTAAAATATCTCTGGTTGATTGGATAAAGAAAACAACGAGGAGAGAGTTTACCTATGAATAAATATCAACATACTTTGGAAAAATTGGAAAACAATACGGCAAAGCGAAGTATTACACTCGTTATAGAAGGTGCTTTAATCGGTGTCTTGGCCGGCTTGACTGCCGTTCTATACCGATACTGCCTAACTTATGCAGAGAGCGGATTATATGCGGTTCTGAATTTCATACGCGGAAATGCAGGTGTTACCGCCCTCTGGTTTGCCGCTCTTATTTTGATGGGATGTATTGTCGCAAAGATTGTGAAATGGGAGCCAATGGCTGCCGGTTCCGGGATCCCGCAGGTTTCAGGGGAGGTCCGCGGTTATTTGGACCAGAGTTTTTGGCGTGTCGTTTTAGCCAAATTCACCGGTGGTACACTTAGTATCTTCGGCGGTCTGTCCCTTGGAAGAGAGGGCCCGTCCATTCAGCTTGGTGCGATGGTGGCAAAAAGTTATTCCCGCCTTAGAAACTATGATAAAACAACAGAAATCGGTCTGTTATCGTGTGGCGCAGGTGCCGGACTTGCCGCCGCCTTTAATGCACCGCTTGCCGGCATTATGTTTGTTCTTGAAGAAATCCACCACACCTTTGACCGCACAATGTTGGTCGCCGGTCTGATTGCCACGGTGTGCGCCGACTTCGTCGCAAAAATATTTTTTGGACAATCTGCTATTTTTTCGTTTACGACATCGACTCTTGCACTCCGCTATTATTGGCTGTTAGCATTGCTTGGTATTTTGCTTGGTCTTGCGGGTGCCGGATATAATTTTGTCATGTTAAAAATGCAGGCTTTTTTCCACCGTTTGAAAAAAATACCAAAAGAAATCCGGATTGCCTTTGTTTTTGTCATTTCCGGGATTCTTGGTCTCACCCTTCCGCAGGTATTAGCCGGCGGTCACAGCATGATTGCTTTGTTAGAGCATGGGAAACCGGAACTTTCCATGATTTGCATTTTACTTGTCGTTAAATTTTTATTTTCGGCAGTTAGTTTCGGATGCGGCGCACCCGGTGGAATCTTTTTCCCACTTCTGATTTTAGGCGCCTACATCGGGGCAATTTTCGGAAACCTTTCCATCCACGCTCTCTCCCTGCCAAACGATTTACTTCCCCAGTTTATCGTTATCAGCATGGCGGGATTATTTGCGGGCATCGTGCGTGCACCGATTACCGGTATTGTATTGATTACCGAAATGACCGGCAATATGCACCGGATGTTAGACATCGCTGTCGTGAGTAGTATTGCTTATATCATCGCAAACCTGCTTGGCAGCAAACCAATTTATACATCCCTTTTGGAAAATATTCTGAACAAACAGACTGAACTGGAAATTAAAGAGTCGGCAGAAAAAGTTTTGGTTACTTATGTCATTCCTTTTGACAGTCCGGTCTGCCATAAAAAAATCTGCCAGATTGACTGGCAGAAAAATACATTGGTTGCATCCATTGAGCGCGACGGGCACACGATTACGCCAAAAGGCGACACCGAAATTCTGCCCGGCGACTTGCTCATGGTGCTCATCGGCAGACAATACTACGCTGCCGATTATGCAGCTTATGAAAAGTTAATTAACGGCTAATATATCGATATATTTTTTTGTTGTCTGCAGTTCACCTTTCACCTGCAAATAAATTTTATATTTATCTTTTGGCAGATTGGTTAGCTGCATGGCAACTTTATAAACCATCGTGCGGAACACATCCATTGTCTGGTATGTGTCATCAAAGTCAACCTGATAGCCACCCTTATCACCGATAAAATAAACTTTTTCCACTTCGTGGTCTACGTTATTCACAAAAAGTAAATCTTCCTGCATCTCATATTCGATAGCAGCACTCTTGATATGATGTTTCTTTTCCGACTTTAACTTGCAGTATTTGCTGCTTGATATCTCTTGCGGCTGTTTAATCTGACCTACCTGATAATCGCCGGTCACCTGCATCGGCTCTGCGAGTTCCTGCACATTCGGCTCAAACGGATACGCGCGGAAAAATCCCGGTTTTACACCAAACTCGGAAAGCACCTCGCCGGTCTCATAATCGTATTCGAAAATACCACCGCCATCACCGTCCACCGGTTCTGCATAAGAACCTGCCATATTATACACACGCTTTTTGTCAGGAACATAGATTCCATTTGCACGGATTCTTGTCTTTGGTCCGGCAAATCGTTTATGCAGCGAAACGGTTTTCTTTTCCTCATCAATATCATAAAAACTCACATAACTGAGGGGGTCTTTATCAAAGGACTTCGCCTTACGGCGCTTTGCCCAGTGGTTATCATAAACAATAATCCGTTTTTTCTGCGGATTCGATTCATCCGGGAGCGCAATTTCAAATGCCGCATGCTGCTGGTAACACCATTTGACATCACCTTCCGGCTGCAAAAGATATGGTGTCATCTTTGTTCCCTCCCAGAATTTCGGGTCGGATAAAATCCAGCGGAGTTTTTTCGTATCGTAATCTACACAAATTACCGCATGCACATTTCTGAGGGAAATCAAAATCGTGCGGTCTTTTTCATAATACGCAGCGGAATTTACATGGCACCAGTCCATCATATTCTGATAGGTTTCATCAAAAATCTCTGCCATATTTAACTGCCACACAATTTCACCGGTCTGTCTGTCAATCTCAATAACGCAGTCCTCCGTATGCTCAAGCATCGAATTACTTCCGGTGAGAATGTTGCCGCCAGCCTTTTCTTCCGCCGTGTGGTGAACCCCTTTTTCCGTCAGATAGGTTCGAAACACACGACCGAAATAGTCCATATCATAAGACTCTACTGTCTGGGGATTGGAATAGGATGGCACGGAAATATATTTTTCCATGTAAAAAAAGTGACCATCCGATAATGGAAAAATACCATATCCTCTCGGTTTGCGGCTGAGATAATAACGTATTTTCCCTTCGATATCAAACACGCAGGTATGAATTTTGACACCGCCATTTATCATAATATTGGAATACGCCGGTTTGTCGGTCCATTTTTTCACCGTAATCACGTTGCGCAGTGACTTCGGCAGTCTTTTCGTTCGTATCGTGAAAGTATGGCTTTTTACACAGTTTCCCTCATCATCGAGAATCTCTATGACGATGTCATTTGCCTTTTCAGCATACATCCCTAAAATCGGCACTCGATGCTCTTTTTTCTTAGGAAGTTCTGTAACAAAATCCGTCTCCTTTAAATTTCCTTTTGTCGTAACACGGACACATGCCGGCTCTTCTAAAATGAACAAAGCAAGTGCAGTCAACGGTGCCTCTCCATATGGATCTTTTATAACGAGCATATGGTCAAACGTATACTCACCACTGCTCAAAAGCTGCTTATACAAATAGTCTCTAGTCAGTGACTTTATGGAACAGGACTGCTCACGACGTATATTCGTGCGAAATCCTGCGATTTCTTTGCGGAGAAATAAATGCTCATACGACGCCGCTTCTTCACCTGCCCGTCCGGTTTCCCACACAATGACCTCACCGCCATCGGCAAATTTCTTGTGGTGAACCGTCTTTTTTTCCTTTTGCCCAAACTGCCTGCAAATCCAATCCTTCACCCTCTTACACGAAGACACAAAATAATTATCCATTTTTGTTCCTCCATGCACGTTTTGCTAATTGATTCTTTTTAAAATTTCCTGATATACAACTTTTGCACACTCCTGTGGTGTGAAATGTATGGTATCCAAAACAATTTCCGGATTCTCCGGCTTCTCATAACCGGAATCTTTTCCCGTAAAATTTTTAATATTCTTTTTGTACAAACCTTTTGGATCCCTCTTACAACAGGTCTCAAAATCCGTACTCACATATACCTCAAGAAATTGATTTTCCCCGACGCGCCCTCTCGCAAACCGGCGCATCTTACGAAACGGGGAAATAAAAGCAGCCAGTGTAATAACTCCTGCGTCGCAAAACAGGGCAGAAATTTCTCCAATCCGCCGTATGTTTTCATCACGGTCCTTATCCGTAAACTCCAAATCCGAATTGATTCCATGTCGAATGTTATCTCCGTCTAAAAGATAAACTGCTTTTTTTGCATCATTCAACATTTTCTCCAGTTCTACCGCAATCGTTGATTTTCCGGAACCGGAAAGTCCCGTAAACCAAACAACAAGCCCCTTTTGTCCGAGCACACGATAACGGTCTTTCGCCGAAACCTTATTCGGCTGCCAAATAACATTTTCCGTCATTTTCCTTTTCTCCTTTAATGAAATCGCATGTCCACCCATATTCTGGAAGAAATCCTATCATAGGTTTTTGTCACAAAAAAGGCTTTTTTAATTTTTATTTCCAATGAGCTTTATCTTTTTTCCCTTCCGGTTTCATCACGTGTTTAATGTATGAAAACGTCTCTTTTTCCCCCCTATCGCGCAGCATAATCAGCAAATCCTCTAATTTCTGCGACGTTACCGGGTGCATCCAGCGTCGTTTTCTCCCTTTGTCAAAATAAAGAAACGGCTTCTCTATATCATAGTCATCCCCATAATAAATTTTACTTGCCGCCACGCGGTCGCAAAACATTTCAATCAAATAACGGGTTGGCATCTCCACCGGTTCTTTCCGGTTTAACTTCGGATTGTAATCAACCCAGTATTCAAAATGGTGTTTATTGCGTCCCTGATGATGAAGCCACGCACGCGAAAAGCCGTACCGTTCCCTCTCTTTTTCATTTGGACTTTTATCACCGAGATAATTTTTTGCCCCCGGAATAAATTCCGCCGGACTGTATTTTGACAAATCGTGTCTAAGCCCCTGCCAGAAAATTCCTGCCATAAAGCAATGCACGATTACTTTATGACGGTGCCTTGTAATCGTAGAAAAATGTTTCCAGATATGCATAAGTATAACCTGCTTTCCTTTGTTTCTAAACTTCGAGCACATTGCACAGTAAAAAAGCAAGCACAAGCGATACGACAATGCGTCCGATGTTTTTCCATTTCCTATGATATAATATCAGATTTACGAAATAAAAGAAAGCAATCATTGTGGGAACCGCCAAACGCGGAATCTCAGGATTTGAATTAATCTCCATCTCGGACAACAAAAGCCCTGTCATCACGGTAAGCAAAAGTCCCGAAACAACAACGCGAATTGCCTTTTTGATTACCTTAAAAATGGCACATCCTTCCAGTCTGTCATACAAGTGGTAAACCAGATAAAAAATCAAACAAGAGCAGGCAACACTACAGGCAAATCCCGCCACCGCAAAGGCAAATCCACCGGCTGTCGTTCCAACGACCGCCTCTCCGCACAAATAACCGATCCCTGCCAAAGTCTTGCACAAAATAGACCCCGGCAGCACATTTACGATTACAACCAGATGATTGTAAAAGTCACTTTCTGAAATATATTCCGGCACAAAAAGACCGTCGGCAATGGATAAATAGGCATCTCCGCCACCAAATGACAAAAAGGAAGACACAGCGCCCTGCCCTACAAAGCCCGCCGCTTCACGCCACATCATAAAAAGTGCCGGCAGACAAAACAAAAGCAGAAATAAAACCCATAACAAAAGTCTGCCTCCCAGTTTTCCGGCTGCCAGTTTTGGCTTTTTATCCTTCTTTTTCACCTTTTTCTGGTACAATAATCCTACAACAACACTTCCTAAAAGTGTAAGCAGAAGTATCTGGATTGTCGAAAATTTAGGGAGCCGGATTCCTAACCCAAAAATACGGCAAAGATAATTTCCACCCGTTGCAATAAACACAAATAGAATTACAAACCATGCAGCCACCCGGAACTTAGAGTGGCGGTACGCCTTTAATGTCTGCACAATGTATTGCGTCAAAAGGCACAAAATAAACGCTGTAATGCCGATGGAAGCATACTGAATCTGCTGTAAAATATTAGAATCCGCACCGCTAAGCAAAGCATTAAATACAATACCGTAAACACAACTCCCGGAAGAGCCATCAATACACCGCCCGCGAGCATCCCTCCGATGCCGCCGACATGCAGACCAATCCCCGATGCAATTTCAACCGGAAGTGCCCCCGGTGTCAGCGTTGCGGCAATAACCGACTTGTCATACTCATCTTTACTTACCAATTTTTTTTCGTTTACCACTTCCTGCTCCAATACCGGAATCAGTGCATTCCCACCGCCGAAACCAATCACTCCCACCTTTATCATCGATTCGATGAATGTGAATTGTTTCTTCATAGCTTCCTCCAAATCTCATTTGTCAACGAGATTAGCAAACGGTCTTGTCAAAAGTATGACTTGCCAAAATTTTTCATACAATGAACTAAAGGAAACCAAAGGAGTCTGTGATTGAAACTTTTAATTGATGTAAATCAGCTTTTATGGAATGGTCCTATTCTTGTTATGCTTTTTGGCACACATGTTTACTTCACCCTGCGTTTACGGCTTGTGCAGCGAAAAATCGGATATGGCATCTCCCTTTCTCTTTCCGATGGCAGCAAAAACAAAAAGGGATTTGGGCGTTTTGGTTCGCTTACAACAACGCTCGCTGCTACGCTTGGAACCGGAAATATTATAGGCATTTCCACCGCCGTTTTCTTAGGCGGACCGGGTGCTGTATTTTGGTGCTGGCTCACCGGACTTTTAGGCATGGCAACCACTTACGCCGAAACGTTTTTGTGCCACCATTTCCGCTATCAGGGACACGGTGGACCCATGTATATTCTTCATTTTTTATTGCACAAAAAAACGCTTGCACTTCTTTACAGTGCCGCCCTCACGCTATCTGCATTTTTTATCGGATGCACCACACAAAGCAACGCAATAACCGAAACCTGTCATCAGGTCTTTTCGCTTCCGCCTGCCACTTGTGCGATTATAACCGCTTTTTTTGTGGGATTAATTTTAATGCAGGGACGCAAATGGATTGAAAATGTCTCCATCGCCATTGTGCCGACTATGGCTATTTTTTTCTTTGGCGGATGTCTCCTCTATCTCATTCTGCACGCAGATTATCTTCTGCCCTCTCTGAAATTAATTTTTTCCTCCGCTTTTGCACTGCCTTCCATCGGTGGCGGTTTTGCCGGATACACGATGGGAAAAGCCATCCGCTATGGCGTGGCAAGGGGGCTTTTTACAAACGAATCCGGGCTTGGCACAACCGGCCTGATTGCCGGCCACTGCTCGGAAGATGATTCCGTCAAACAAGCCGCCATTTCCATGTCCGCCACCTTTTGGGACACCGTCGTTCTCTGCGCCATCACCGGGCTTGTCCTTGTCTGCTATCAACTGGAATTTCCGTCCGAATGGCAGACGCTTCCCGCCTCCGCCTTAACAACCGCCGCATTTGGAAAACTTCCATTTTTCGGTGATGAAATTTTATCCATTGCCATTATCAGTTTTGCTCTTGCTACATTAATTGGCTGGAGTTACCTTGGCAAACAGGGATTTGACTATTTGTTTCAGGGAAAATACGAGCGTTGTTACCAGACCCTTTACCTTATTATGATTTTTGCCGGAGGCATTATGCCGCTTGCTCTTGTCTGGGAAATGACGGATTTTATTAACCTTTTCCTCCTTCTTCCAAACATTTACCTACTCATCCGGTGCCGCAAATATGTAAAAAAAGAGTGATTTACACAAAAAAAACATACTTTTTACATATTTTTTTTTGCTATAATAACACTATATAGGTAAAATGGGTAAAAAGTACAAAGGAGATTTTATCTTATGCCAAACAAAATCACTTCATGGCTGAAAAGCCATGTCACACAATATAAAATTGATTTTATGAGCCTTAACCGTCTGCGCTTAAACCAAACGGTATCCGGCCAGATTCCGGTGACAATTTCTCTGACTGAGAAAACAAGGATGGCAGAAAATCTTTTATGGGCAAGAAGCCACGATGCCTCGACTTCATTTGAGTCGATGGAACTTTTGTTAAATCCCTATGGCATCACACCGCTCACTGCACTTTGCATGTTTCACACCGACACAAGATGCCGTTTATCTTACACGGTTGTGAGCGATTTTTGTATGCCTTGGCACTATGATTCCATGACGTATACAACCAATCATGTGCTTCCAGTCTTCGGCTTATGCGAGAACACGGATAATATCATTACTTTGACATTATATAACGAGTCAAACCAGCCTATTAAAAGCCGTGAAATCACATTGCATACCGGCACATTGAGCGAAACAAACCATTATCCATGCGTGCAGGACAAACAGGGAATGTATCGTTATTTCTTATCGCTTCCGGCAAAAGATGATAATTTAATTCCTCTCTCGGACGGACACTTTCTCATTGTTCATCCGGACTATCTGGTAAAAACCGAACAGGGGCTTTTACCAACACACATATATGAGGTGGATTTGCTTGGCAGATGTTACCGCACCTACTATGTGGGTGATGGCATTTTTGACGTATATGGCGAAATTTCTGCGGAAAACAAAAACTTGTTAGTGCTTTCTTCAGATGCCAAAAAAGGAGACAAGTTATTATTGGAAATCAATCGGGAAACCGGTGCAATCCAGCATATCTACTCCCCTTATGAAAGAGAAGTAACTTCTCCTGCCACACATCTGAAGCAGGAATTTTTCGAATCCGTCATCAGTGACTCGTTAGAGCAGTTTTCGCATTTTGGAGAATGTCTGGAAAAAATTGAATTTCCGGTCGTCGGCTGGCTCAAAGCACCGGTCTTTTACAAGGCAGCCTCCGTAGAGACATCTTCTGCCACTGATTTAGAATTTATGAAAAATACTTACGGCATTACATTTTCCATAAACGGCGACAGTTTGTTAGTAAACACAACCGGTGACTTGATTCAGGAAATTGTATTCAGTCATCCGGACCGCATTTATCAGCTTGATTTGACGAATCCGCCGCTTGATGAATCTTTGTACGAAAAATACCGCTACACACTTACCGTTCCTCTAACGGAAATGTACAGCGGTACCTATTCTCTTGTTATTCGTTTTCGTGATGGCAAACAGGAAGTCTTACAGGATGCCCTGTCCCTCTCGCGGAGAAGAAATAACGAAAATTAGTTATCCTGTCCATAATAAGCATTGGCTCCGTGTTTGCGGAAATAATGCTTATCCATCAAATACTGTGGCGCGCGTTTTACACGAGGATTTAATGTCAGTGTATGGTGCGCCATTTCTGCTACTTTGTCCAAAACAACCGCATTGTAAACGGCATTTGCCGGGCTTGTTCCCCACGCAAATGGTCCGTGGTTCTTTACAACGATTCCCGGAACTTCCATCGGGTCTTTATCCCCAATTGTCTCGATAATGACAAGTCCCGTATTTCTCTCATAATCCAAGTTAATTTCCTCTGCGGTCAAATCTCTTGTGCACGGAATATCTCCGTAAAAATAATCCGCATGTGTCGTTCCCAGTGCCGGAATCGACATTCCTGCCTGCGCAAATGTTACTGCCCACGTTGAATGCGTGTGGACGACACCTGCTAAAGAAGGATATGCACGGTACAATTCAATATGTGTTGCCGTATCCGAAGACGGACGGTATTTTCCTTCGATTACATTCTGGTCAAAATCAACAACAACCATATCATCCGGCGTCAATTCATCGTATTCAACACCACTTGGCTTAATAACAACATAATTGTTTTCGCGGTCAATTCCGCTTACATTTCCCCAAGTGTAGATGACAAGTCCTTTTTTCTGAAGCTCCATGTTTGCTTCGTATACTTCTTTTTTTAACTGTTCTAACATACTTAATTACCTCCATCAAAATTTTTAAACTATGGATAGTCTTATCGTACCACAAAGACCGCCATTTGTCACGATACTCTTGACAGACATGGTAAAATAGTTTTGTAGGTCTACTCCAGAGATGGCCTAAGAAGGGAAATGATTATGTCAAACTTAATTTACAGTATTAACGCCACACTTCCTATCTTTTTACTTATCATCTTAGGAAAGGTTTTAAAAACAACAAAAATTATCAACGATGAATTTACCAAAACAGCGGACCGCTACGTATTCCGCATCGCACTGCCGGCTCTTTTATTTTCGGATTTGACAGAAAATAATGTAGGTTCTGCCTTTGACGGAAAATATGTGTTATTCTGTTTTTCTGTCACTATTTTTTCCATCGCCGTTTTGTGGGGACTTACCGAGAAATTCATGAAAAATGAAGAGCAAAAAGGTGCCTTTATTCAGGGCTCTTACCGCAGCAGCGCCGCCATCTTAGGACTTGCTTTCATCAACAATATGTATGACAGCGTCGGCATGGCTCCTTTAATGATTATCGGCTGCGTTCCTTTATATAATATTTTCGCCGTCATCATCCTTACGTTAAAAGGTGACAACGGCGGTAAAAAGCCAAATATGAAAGAAACTTTTATCAATGTGATGAAGAATCCGATTTTACTTAGTATTCTGATCGCACTTCCATTCGCTTTATTGAACCTGCACTTTCCATCCTTTGTCAATAAAGCCATTGGAAGTGTGGCAAACACTGCAACCCCTCTCGCATTGATTTCCATCGGTGCCAGCTTTGAAGGAAAAAAAGCATTGAAAAAAATGAAACCAACCCTTCTTGCTTCTTTTATCAAACTGATTCTGCTTGCCGGTCTGTTTTTACCGCTTGCCGTCTTCTTTGGCTACCGCAATCAGGAACTCATGGCACTGCTTGTTATGCTTGGCTCACCGACTACAGTTTCTAGCTACATTATGGCAAAAAACACCGGAAACGATGGCATATTGACATCCAGCATCATTGTCCTGACGACACTTTTGTCCTCACTGACTCTGACGCTTTGGATTTTTGTTTTAAAGAGTTTCGGAGTCCTGTAAACTACTGCCGCTTTGCTTCTCCGTTCTCATCTAAATACAGCACGCGAACCTGTCCGTCAGACATAATAACACGGCACATGTACCGCGAATCATTCAAAGAATAATACACTTTTTTATCCGCAATCGGATAGTCGGTAATAGTCTTGTCCGCAAATGATTTTAAACGGTGTCTTGCTGTCATAGGATACAGCGGATTATGGAATAAAAGCAGATACGGCACAAGCGAAACAACCGCAAAGACTACGCCGATAACAATCTTTACCACTCTTTTTTTATTCTTCTTTCCTAATGTGCGGGCAGCTGCCCCAAGTCCCAATCCGATAAACTGTGCGATCATAAGCACAAGCAGACATTCAAATAAAATAATTGCGATACTTCTTGCACTGGTCTGAAGCTCTGCTACCGCATTTTCACTTCCCGCCAAAATCTGATATGCACTCGCAAGTACAATCGTGCAGACCGGCACAAAAAAACTGTATTTTCCAAGTAAAAGCATGGCAATCACGGACACCACCGGAACGACTAACATCATCTGTGGTAAATCAAATGCCTGTACTAACTGCACATATTCAAGCATTCCAATCGCCGAAAAGGCAATAATCAATAGTCCGGTTCGCAATCTCTTCCATCGTTGTTCTCTCATTCGTTTACTCCTGTCTTCGTAATATTATCTATTGATATTGCCTTATTATAGCCTATCTGCGCCATTTCTGCAACCAAAGCCGCCAGCCGTTTTGAGGGGACATAAACGACTGGCGGCTCTTACTTTATTACTTCGTACTACTCCCGAGTCTCTTTATCCGATTTTACCAGCCTGCAACTGGTATGTCACCTTATCATCATCGTCCTGCTTTTCACTCATAAGATAAATCTCTTTTTCATTCTTCATTGCCAGACTAAAGGTTACTTCACTTTCCTGCATGCCATCAAAGTTACTGATTCCATAAAGCTGTGTAAATTTCTTAGCGGTCAGTTTTGCTTTGAAAAATCCTTCGCCGGAAATCACATAAATGTTCTGTCCGTAAATCTGTACCGCACTGCCGTACATACCATAGGATTCGCGAAGCGGAATACTCATAACGTGCCCGTTTGACAACAGACATTTTTCTACGTCTGTTTTTCCATCCGCTGCTTTCTGCACACCGGAAGAAACCAATTTGCTGACTACTACATCATGAAACTCAAATCCATCCTGTTCAACGCCGGCAATTACATCCCCCTCTGCTGTTTTCGGAATAAAACTGCAAACAGCCTCTTTTGTAATCGTCAATTTATCTAAGTCAACCGTTACAACACCATTATTTCCGGCAGTCAAAATACTGAGTACGGCAGTATTGTTCTGAACTGCCAAAAGTTCCATACTGTATTTTTCCTGAATACCGGTCATATTTGGAATCAACTGGTCGTTGACTGCAAGTTCAGCCTCGATTTTACCCTGCGCATTCACCTTTACCAGATAATATGCCGTCTTAGCAACCATATCGCCATCTTTATCTGCTAAGAAGTAGAAGTTGCCTTTCGCATCTTTCCACTGCGCCGTAATCTGCTGCATGCCCTTTGCCTTTGCTGCAGCATCTGCATCTAAGGCTACCGGCTGGCTTGCCATAGCAGCGCCGCTTACGGTTTTACGAAGGCAGTTCGAATGGTCTGTTGCCCACTCATATACACAGAATATACCATCACCATCCATCTGTCCTGCTTTATTCAAATTGCTGAAATTTTCTTTTACTTTTGTAACTGCATATGGTGCATAATAATCTTCACCGTATACAACGGTTGCTTTGTTACGGTTGATTTTTACTTTCTTAACCATATGTCCCTGAATATTTACAATCAGTAATTTTTTACATTTGTTCATCTTGAGGGAAGAAATTTTGTTATACGCCAGATAGACATATTTCAATTTTTTGTTACTATTCAAATCAATCTTGCGCAGATTGCCATCCTGCATCTCAAGATATGTTAAGTTCTTGTTCTTCTTTAAGTTAATGGTTTTTACTGACGTCTCGTTCGCAACAAACTTCTGAAGATTTGTCAGTTTCTCGATTCCCTTAAAGTTCTTAATGTCCTTAATATACTTTTTGGTATACTTTCCATACTTGGACTTCTTAATCTTAATCGAGTTTTTGGTACTGGATGTACCAAACTTCTTTGCTTTCTTAATCTCGCCCTTTGAGAGCTTTTTGTCTTTGTTCTTGTCATAATTGGATTTTACAAGTTCACGAAAGACCTGATCCGGAAAATTCTTCTTGTTAATCGCAATCTTTTTCGGTGCTTTTGCTTCCGACTCATTTGATCCTGCCACTACGCCTGCGGTGAGCATCAATGCTGTCGCCGCAAATAAAATTTGTTTTTTCATAAAAAAACCTCCCTTTTACTAAGTTTATTGTTTTGGGCTTTTTCTTACCCCTTTATACCAATAAGACGATTCAAAGAGAGGAAAAGTTGCAAAAAATTTATTTTTTTTTATTTTTTTCGCTACGCCTCTTTTTTTCCGGCCTGTTTTTTGTTTTTTTACAGCGCAGCGTTTTATAGGATGGCTGTTCCGATGGCCCGACAGAATCCACGTGCAGAGCCACAATACGCCCCAACATGTCTCCTTCATAGTCTAGCATATAGGAACCATTTTCCAATACACGCATTAAATTTGCTGAGGTTTTCGGATTATACGAAAGCCCATTTACATCAACTCGTATTCCTTGTTTGTAAACCTGATTCATCTCGTCTACAATCCATTGATTCTGCTGCATAGTTTCCCCCTCATAATACTTTTCCGTGATATTATCATATGAAAGTGCCATTTTTCGTTCCATCCCGGCAAGTCATAGATTATTTTCCTGCACCTCCCATCGTATCGCTTTGACTTACCTGCTTCTATTATATAAGAGGTGATTTTGCCAAAACAAGTGTCGTCTATCCGTTTCAGCTCATCCCAAACGACTAAACGACTTTCCCCCTTGTTTTTTTTCACTTAGTGTTGACTTTATAGATAAGATAACTTATACTTTTCTACAATAGAAAATATGAAAGGATGTGTGCTTGTGAAGATTGAACGAACGAGTGAAAATCAAATCCGTTGTACCTTAAACAAACATGATTTGATGGAACGTCAGCTCAAAATCAGTGAATTGGCTTACGGCTCCGATAAAGCTAAAGAACTTTTTCGTGATATACTGGAGCAAGCGAATATAGACTTAGGTTTTGATGCGGATGATATTCCACTTATGATTGAGGCAATCCCGACTTCACGGGATTCCATCATTCTACTTATTAATAAAGTTGATAATCCGGATGAATTGGATGAGCGTTTCTCCATGTTTGGCCCATCGGATGATGCCGATTCCGACGACAATGATTTGTTAGAAGAAGATGCACCGGAGAATTCTGAGGATTTCATAAACTGCTTCGAGCAGCTCCATGAATTATTGGAAGAAGCTGAAGATAATGAAACAAAAGATTCTTCTGAATCATCAGGTGAATTTGTACCATTAAAGGAGGCTTTGCAGGGAAACAGACGTAAAGCTAAGAAAAAAGAGGCAGAACCGCTTGCTGACCGAATCAAAGTATTCTCCTTTGATTCCTTAAATACGCTGATAGCACTTACCGGTCAGATTGACTGCGATTACCGTGGCAAAAACAGTTTGTGGAAAGACCCTGCTACTAAGCGGTATTTCTTGTTACTCCACCGCGGCAAAGGGAAAAATGCTTTCCGTCTGATGTGTTCTGCTTTGGCTGAATACGCAAAAGAGGAAAATGTTACTTATGCCACACAGGCATATTATAACGAGCATTTTCGTCTGATTTTGAAGGACAACGCATTAACTAAGCTTGCTGATATTTAAGGCTGCAATGAATTAAGAACATGAAAAAAGGACCACAAAAGCGGTCCTTTTTTAATACAATCTTATGCATTCTTTGTTGCCAGATACTCATTAATTTTCGTAACCAGTTCATCGCTGTCAATGCCGTGAACCATTGCTGCTTCCTCTAAACTTTCTCCCTGAGAAGCCGGGCAGCCAATGCAGTGCATACCGGACGCCATAAGAATCGGTGCAACCGTTGCGTCTGCCTGCAAAATTTCTCCAATCAGCATATCCTTTGTTACTTCCTTCAACATAGTATATATCCTCCTTTTGGCTTTCGTCATCGATAACTATCATATCATGCAATTTCGATTATAGTCACAAGTGTATTCTTTGTCAAGGAATGTTATTCGCATTTTGAGTCTGTAAAGTTTTTCCATTTTTAAGAAAGAATCTCAATTAATGGATGCTGATTAAATCTATCAATAATCCGGTTGACAGATTTCATAAAGTAAACTAGTATAAGCGTGAGTTAGATTTAACTAACTACATAAAGGAGGTTTAACTATGATATCGATTGTTTATTGGTCACAGACAGGAAACACGCAGGCTATGGCAGAAGCGATTAGCGAAGGCGTAACAGAAGCAGGCAAAGAAGCTAAAATTATTGATGTTACGGACGCTTCTCTGGATGCCTTGAAAGCAGAAAAAGTATTTGCACTCGGATGTCCGGCAATGGGCGCAGAGGTTTTGGAAGAAAGCGAAATGGAACCTTTTGTATCCGAGTTGGAAAGAAGCGTTGGTGGAAAGACCATTGCACTCTTTGGCTCATATGGCTGGGGTGACGGTCAGTGGATGCGTGACTGGGTAGAGCGTATGGAAGCAGCCGGCGCACGTGTATTAAACGGCGAGGGTCTGATTTGTCAGGAAGTCCCAAATGACGATGCTATTGCTGAATGTAAGGCACTTGGCAAACAGCTTGCCGCTCAGTAATGATATTTTTTATCAGTAACGTAAGTCATGCTCCTTTTCCATTCTTTTCTAAGGGCTTATCGATAAATTTTCCCTTGTATTTTTGAGCAAATTGTATTATCATGTGAGTATGTTCAAAATATTTTTGAGAAAAGGAGGATTTAAAAATGGCTTATAAAATTTCTGATTCTTGCATCAGTTGTGGTTCATGTGCATCTGAGTGTCCAGTAGGCGCTATTTCAGAAGGCGATGCACATTACGAAATCGACGGCGGAGCTTGCTTGGATTGCGGTTCTTGCGCAGCAGCTTGTCCTACCGGTGCGATTGAAGCTGAGTAATTTTTATTAAAATTAAAAAGGGACTGTCATTTTGAACTGCTTCCCGTCAAGTAGACAATTGAAAAAATATAAATTTTTCCTGCCAGCAGAAATTTATCTGCTGGCAGTTTTTATGCAGCTTGCAAGTAAATTTCGTGTTTTTCCATTGGTGTTAAAATTCCAAGATTCCTTTGCAATCGTTTATTGTTGTAGTAATCTATATAATCCTCGATCATTTTTATGAGTGTTTCTTTATCAGTGAATCGTTTTCCATAGTAACGTTCTCTCTTTAAAATTCCCCAAAAACCTTCCATCGGTCCATTATCGATGCACCTGGCTACTCTTGACATGCTCTGCACCATACCTGCCGCCTCGATTTTCGCGTGGAATGCCCTGTTAGTATATTGGAATCCCCTGTCGCTATGAAACAATGGATGTGCATCAGGGTTTTTGTCACCGCATCCTCAAAGTTGCTAAATACAAGATGATTGTTGTTCGAATCCCCAATCGTGTAAGCTACAATTCTTCGGTCATATAAATCCAAAATTGCACTTAAATAGACCTTACGTTTCTCAATCCCGATATAATAATGGAACTCTGTTACATCTGTGAGCCATTTTTCATTTGGTGCATCAGCAGTAAACTCCCGGTTAAGTATATTTTCTGCTATATATTGGGAATTTGAAGCCTGTCTCGTGCATCCATTATTGGAGTACTTGATAGTTGATTTTATATTAAGTTTACGGCAAATGCGTAGCACACGTTTATCGTTTACATCAATACCATGATATCGTTCCAGTTCATCTCTGATTCTGCGATATCCTTTGTCCGGCGATTCCGTATGAATCTTTTCTATTTCATCTGCAATTCGTTTGTTTTTTCGTTCGTTTTCTGGAATTTCTCTATGTAACCATTTATAGTAAGCTGCTCTAGAAACTCTACCGAGTTTGCAAAGGTCAGTGATGGGATAATTATGTTCTTCGTGTTCGTCTTTGATTGCCTGATATACATATTCATGACGGACCAGGCTTAGCCCCGCCTCCTTTCTATCTCTTCGAGTTTTTTTAGGAAAGAAGCCTCCATTTCAGCACGTTCTTTCTCTGCTCTTAAAATTTTAACTTCGGCACGCAAACTTTCTAATTCATTCATCTCGTCAGGATTTTTCCGTTTTCCACGGTTATCTCTTAAAGCTTCCACTCCACCAGCTTCATATTTAATAGTGTAACTACGTGCCTGTTGATAAGATACCCGATGGTTCTCTGCTGTTTCAGCATAATTACGATTATGTGCGATACAATACTGTACTATTTCAACCCGTTCTTCAAAAGTGGTTTTTCTTCCTTTGGTCATGATAATGCTTCCTCCTGTTCCAGAAGATTTTAATTCTACATGACCATTATACTTCTTTATCCACTTTTGTAACTTACTTTTTTGAACGAATACCATATTTTTTTACAGATATCTGTTTGTGATCCTTTTCCAGACAGATAGTCTAGAACTGCCTTCCTTTTTTAATTCAGCAGAATAATGCTTATAACTTTTCATCAAGAATGCATCTTCTCCCATACTTTCATAATTAGTAATCCATTGTTGAATGGAAGCTTGAGATATACTAAACTCATTTGCAAGTATTCGTTGGCTTGTCAGACCGTTCAAGTATCTTTTTACAGCATTTATCTTATCTTGTGCAGATATATTTTTTTAGACATAAAATATGCTCCCTCCTAAGTAACAAGTTTAATTATTTCACTTGTCTACCTAGAAGGGAGCATATCATTTGACGGTCCCTTTTGTTTTGTCTTTTCCCTTACGATAATCTTGCAAGCAATTCTTTACTTAATTCCTCATAACCCGGTTTACCAAGCAGAGCAAACATGTTTTTCTTGTAGCTCTCAACGCCCGGCTGATTAAATGGATTCACGCCAAGCAGATATCCACTGATACCGCAGGCATATTCAAAGAAGTAGAACAACTCACCAAGATAGAACTCGTTCTGCTCCGGAATACGAATCTGCAGATTTGGAACATTACCATCCGTATGAGCAAGCTGTGTTCCTTTCATCGCACTCTTATTTACAAAATCCAATGTTTTTCCGGCCAGATAATTCAAGCCGTCCAAATCATTTTCTTCTTTTTTCACGGTAAGGTCAAGTGCCGGTTTCTCCAATTCCATTACGGTCTCATACATAATACGGGAACCGTCCTGAATAAACTGCCCCATTGAGTGAAGGTCGGTTGTCAAATCAACGGAAGCCGGGAAGATACCTTTCTGGTCTTTTCCTTCGCTCTCGCCATAAAGCTGCTTCCACCATTCACCTACATAATGGAAAATCGGTTCATAATTTGCGAGCACCTCAACGGATTTGCCTTTGCGGTACAAAAGGTTACGAACTGCTGCATATAAAATGGCATCATTTTTCTCAATCGGTGTCTCTAAGCAAAGCTTACGCATACTCTGTGCACCTTCCATAAGTTTTGTGATATCAGCGCCGCTTGCTGCAATCGGAAGAAGACCAACGGCTGTTAATACGGAAAATCTTCCGCCTACATCATCGGGTACTACAAATGTTTCATATCCTTCTTCGGTTGCAAGACTCTTCAACGCACCTTTTGCTTTATCCGTCGTTGCATAAATTCGTTTTGCAGCCTCTTCTTTTCCATATTTATTTTCAAGAATCTCTTTCATCACGCGGAAAGCAATCGCAGGTTCCGTTGTGGTTCCCGATTTACTAATGACATTTACCGAGAAATCACGGTCGCCGATTGTCTCAATCAGCTGTGCCAGATATGTACCACTGATATTATTACCTGCATAATAAATTTCCGGTGTCTTGCGTACAGACTTGTCCACACTGTTATAGAAGCAGTGTCTCAAAAATTCAATTGCTGCACGGGCACCCAGATAAGAACCACCAATACCAATTACAACCAATACATCTGAATCTGACTGAATCTTTTTCGCTGCTGCCTGAATCCGCTCAAACTCAGCCTTGTCATAATCTTCTGGCAAATCAATCCAGCCAAGGAAATCATTTCCTGCCCCGCTTTTTGACTCCAAAGTCTCTCTTGCCGCATGAACCGAAGCCATCATCAATTCCACTTCATCCTCACGGATAAATTTATCCGCTAACGAATAATCAAACGTAACATGTTTTCCCATCAAATTGTTCCTCCTGTTGTGTTATTAGTCTATTAATCCACTTACCATAAATTATACTCTTTCCATTTTCTCTCTGTCAACTACTAACCGAGATATTCTTGAATGACTTCACGTATCACACTCTCTTCCTCTTTGGTAAACGTAAGGTCTTCTGATGTTAATTTCTTAGGTTCCGTTTTTTTCTTCGAAAAATCCAAATCCACAACTTTCTGCTCCGGTGTCTTATCAAAATATTCTCTTTGATATTCACTTAGATGCTCTGCATGAAACAGCTCATTTTCAAGGCGGGGCTTGCAGATATTTTCCAGATAATCCGTAATATCAACCTGCAGCATGTCAAAAAGATTCGATGTATTTGCTATGTATTCGATGAGTAATAAAACTCCGGTTGCAAAAACACCTGCTAACAGCTGTGAAAAAACAATTGCCGCAGACATTCCCTGCATCATGGCAAAAATACCGCTTGCCATACTTCCCGCCATTACGATTACAAGACAGAACCCATTGATATTTTCCCACGTTTTCATATAAAGCCCCATCATGCGGTAGTGCCACAAATATTTCTTCACAAAAAGAGAAACATTGGGAACTCCCATTTTTAACTTATAGCAGGCATCGAATTTCATCACCATTGACTTCACAAGTTTATGTTTGGAATGTCCCATATCCTGTACCTCCCTAAGCATCGCCCGGTATTTGTGGCGAATGAGGCACTTAACTAACATTGATACAAGACACACAGCAGCAATACCTGCCACAACATACTGTTTTTGAATCCACTCTGTCATATTCATCTTCCTTTCCTGTTTGATAAGACAAGTATAACAATGGGATATTCTTCTGCCTAGAAGGATATCCCATCAAATTCAAAAATCGTATGACATTATTTTGGATTATCTGCCAATTTTCGGCATCATCCAACTATTTACAAGCTTTTTCAATAATATCTGCAACTTTCACAACAGCATCCTGCTGATTGCTTTGACTCATTGCCTGTTTATAAGTTTCCTTATTCTCATCAACCGATGTAATGGCTGCCAACAATTTTTCGCTCGTTAATTCTTCTTCTTTAATCACATAGCTAAAGCCCTGTTTTTCAAAAGAAGCCGCATTCAAAATCTGGTCACCGCGGCTTGCTTCCAACGACAGCGGAATCAGAATGTTCGGTTTATGAAGGGCCAGCAATTCACAAATTGCATTTGCGCCGGCACGCGAAATCACCAAATCTGCTGCATCCAGCAAATCGCACAATTCTTTCTGAATATACTCAAACTGCACATAGCCTTCTGTCTGTTTCAGTGATTCGTCCACTTTGTCTTTTCCACACAGATGAATGACCTGATATTTTTCTAATAACTTTGGCAAAATCTCCCGGACTGCCTCATTCACACGAACGGAGCCAAGACTTCCGCCAATTACAAGAATAACCGGTTTGTTTGCCGTAAATCCACAAAAATCCAGTCCTTTGAGACGGTTTCCGGAAAACAGCTCACTTCGGATTGGCGTTCCTGTCAAGTATGCTTTATCCTCCGGCAGATTGGCAATCGTTTCCGGGAAGTTTGCACAAATTGCCGTAGCGGACGGAATACAGAGACGATTGGCAAGTCCCGGTGAAATATCGGATTCATGCAGCACACATGGAACTTTTTGTCTGCTCGCTGCTTTTACAACCGGCACCGTTACAAAACCGCCCTTTGAAAAGATAACATCCGGTTTGATTTTCTTAATCAGTTTCTTTGCCTCTGAATATCCCTTCAAAATACGGAATGGGTCCGTAAAGTTTTTTACGTCAAAATAGCGGCGCAGTTTACCGGAAGAAATTCCATAGTACGGAATATCAAAGTTTCCAATCAATTCTTTTTCAATTCCTGTTTTGGAACCAATGTAATGAATCTCAAATCCTCTTTTTTTAAGCTCCGGAATCAACGCGATATTCGGCGTTACATGTCCGGCGGTGCCGCCGCCCGTCAAAATAATTCGTTTCATAGGAAAGTCCTCTCCTTATAAATTTGCTTTAATTGCTTCTGCGATTTCCTGTAAATCAGCCGGTGTTTCACCCGGTTTCCAGCCAATGTTAATATGATCTGTGTCCCCCTCAAAACGAGGAATCACATGAACATGCAGATGGAATACGGTCTGTCCTGCTGCCTCACCGTTATTCTGCAAAATATTTACTCCATCGCAGTGATAAGTCTCTTTCAAAGCTTTCGCAATTTTGCGGGCTACAATCAAAATCTTCGATGCCTCTTCATCCGGCAGTTCAAATATGTTTGCCGCATGCTTCTTTGGCAAAATAATAACATGACCTTTCGCAGCCGGATTCACATCTAGTATGGCACGAAACATATCATCCTCATACACAACCGATGATGGAATCTCATCCGCAAGAATCTTACAAAAAATACAATTATCCACACTCATCCTTCATTTCCTCCATGTTATATATTCTGAAACCGGAAAATGGTGTCAAAATTGCGCAGGATTTTGAAATTTCCCTGTGCCGATAACTCGCCGGACATAAATGCACTCTGGAAAGTTTTTGTGCCATCAAGCACCTGCTTGAAGACTGCGGTCTTCACTTTCGCTGTAACATCTGCCTGCTCCACCGTTCCTCGGTAACAATTCAGTTTTGAATCATTAATATCAATAATAAGAGAAGATTTTTCTTCCACTAAATCAATACGAAAAACTGCTTTTAGTCCTTCCATCGGGAAAAAGTGGCTTTTCAGACGCTCTACATAATCGTCTTCATCTTTTTCCTCGCCAAGCATCCCTTTGAACAAACTTGCTAATTCCTCAATATCTTCTTTTTGTTTTTTTACATAGTTATCATTGGAAACATACTCTGATAACTGCTCGCTCTCCTGTGGCGTCAGGGAAAGATTGCTGGTTCTTAATACATTTCTCTTTACGGCAACGCTGCTGTTCGGAAAAGCAACCGCCTTTTTTGAAATCATGCGGTAAAAATTCTCTGTTTTCTTTTCAATCATTAGGCCAAACTGTGCATTCATTTCGAATTCCACATGATTATCTACATATGCACAGATACCTTCGCCCGGCACACCGCCAAGCATTTCCCATGCGCGAATCAGAGAATACTCTGCCTCTCTCTCCCCATACGTTGTCGCCATCACAACCGGCATCATATACATATGGGAAAGTTTTTCTTTGTCGCCATACAGCCAGCATGCATCCAAAAACTGATGCAGAAAACCGCCAAATCCAAACCACTCCAAAGAAGCCGCCAAAATCACACCGTCTGCCTCTTTTAACGTCTTTGGAAGTACGGTAATCGCACGCTTATCTTCATATAGATTATAGCGTTCCACAGTAACCCGCAATTCATCCAGCACTTTTGTAATTTTCTCTAACACATACAACGTCGGGTCGTCAATCAGACCTCGTCCACCATAATAAATATTAACTCTCATAAGAAACCTCCATTCGGATAAACCGCGTCATGCATAAACAAATGACAGCACCTGCTACAAAACCGCCAATATGGGCGGCATTATCTATCGTCGGATCCTGCATCCCGCTATACAGACTAATGGCAAGATACAAAATATATCGGGGTACTTCCGAAGACAACCTTCCCCGGTTCCCCACAACTAACATCACAAGCAGCGCACCCATCAAACCATATATGGCACCCGATGCACCACAAGATACACTTTCCTGTGCCATTGACAGATTGTACGCTAAGGAAACAATTCCCGCCAATATTCCGGACAAAAAGTATAAAATTAAAAATCTTATTTTCCCTGTTACTTTCTTCAGTGAATAACCAAGTATCAAAAGAGAAATCATATTGTTAAACAGGTGATCAAATCCAAAATGAAGGAAAAAATGCGTAATAAGCCGGTAATATTCATGTCTCTGTACAATATACGGCTCATACACAGCGCCCATTTTTATCATATATTCGGCATCATAACTGGAACCATGAATTTCCACATACAGATACACCACAACATTAATCAAAATCAGCAAAAGCGTCATCACCGGAATGCGGTTTTTAGTCTCCATATTTTTCTCCCTGTTCTTCCTCTTTTTTAAACTTTATGCTATGATGAATTGTAACACAGAATGAAAGGTCGGTCAATCTGCCGAGGAAAGGATTTCTTATGAACATTCACATTCACGCGGATGCGCAGAATACTAAAAATATATTGACTCTGATTGAGGAGCAGGGATTTTCACTTCCCTGTAACTGCCACGGTGCCCATCGCTGTAATGGTGCGCGGTATTCCTTTGACTGCTCCCTGATTCCAAAGAAGCCAATGGATGTATCCCTTCCGGATACTTCTGACAAAATTCAAAGTATCTCCTTAGAAAAAATGGAAACATCCGACGGCACTGCCGACACCCTTTTAATTGACCTTGGTACAACAACGATTGCCATGGCGTTTATTGATAAAGAGTCCGGTGCTCTGCGCCAGTGTAAAACTTCCGCAAATCCACAAGCTCATTTTGGTTCGGATGTCATTTCCCGAATTCAGGCTGCGACGCATGGAAATCTTTCCGATTTAACGGATTGCATCCGTAAACATATAAAAAGGAAACCGCCCTCCTCTGCCAGATGACACATAATGACATTTCTGCCATTCGCTTCTGTTATATCGGCGGAAACACCACCATGATACATTTGCTGTTTGGCTATGACTGTACAAGCCTTGGTCACAGCCCTTTTACGATCAAGGTACCTTCCCCAGAACCACTTTCCATTGGAAACTGCACCGTCTACACCGCCCCTTGGATTTCTGCCTTTGTCGGCGGCGATATTACCGCAGGGCTTCTTTCCTGCCATTTACCGTCATCCGGTGAAAATGCTTTGTTTCTTGATTTGGGAACCAACGGTGAGATGGTTCTTAACCACAAAGGAAAACTCTATACCGCTGCAACTGCGGCAGGTCCCGCCTTTGAGGGAAACGGCCTCTCCTGTGGATGTCCCGGCATTTCGGGGGCTATCTCACATGTCGTTTTAAGAACTCTTTTCCCTTCCCTTACGACAATAAACAATGCCCATCCAATCGGAATCTGCGGTTCCGGTGCCATCAGCCTGTGTGCCGAATTACTTCGTAAACACTATGTGACAAGTGACGGTGTTCTAACTGAAAAATTTAAGACAGACGGTATTGTTTTGTCAAAAAGTCCTGATGGAAAATCAATCACCTTCCTTCCCGAAGATTTACGTAGTATCCAGCTCGCCATTGCTTTGCCATTGCTGCCGGTATCGATATTCTCCTAGCGGAATCCGGTGTATCAAAAAAGGAATCGTTCACACTATATCTTGGCGGCGGTTTTGGATTCCATCTGTCAATTGAAGACTGTCAGTGCATCGGCTTGTTTTCAGACCTTTGCATTTCTGAAATAAAAGTAATGGGAAACACTTGTCTTCAGGGATTGTATCAATGGGCTGTCTATGAACGGACACCGGCGATTCAAAACGACTGCGTCCCTTTGAATTTAGGGGAACACCCGGATTTTCAGAAAACCTATCTGCACCACATGACTTTTCCGGACATCGACTAATTTTGTATCCTTATTTTAAGTGATTTCCACCACATACTCGCCGGTCCCAAACCGCAGGATATCTCCGTCCTTTACCTTTGTTTTCTGCCACGGAACTAATCGTGTATCATTATAAAAAGTTCCCTGCCCGGACTCTTCATCCAGCAGATATACCACATCTCCTTCCCGGACAAACTGTGCATGAATGGCACTCACTCCTTTGGCGCACAGCACGCCATCGACCCGTTCTCTCTCACTTCCTATCAAAAACGGAAAATGCGAAAGCGGAACCGGTTCTTCTTTTCCCTGACAGGGAATCAAACAGACCGATAGCAAATCCGTCTCATCCCAAGAAGCAACAATCTCCTTTTGCGGCCACAATTTCCAAGCCCCATATACAGAAACGCCAAGAAAAAATATAAATGCTCCGGCTGCTTTTACCCAGTCTGTTCCACCGGAAACCGCCAGTCGAAACCATCCGCCTGCATACAAAACAACCGGCACCAGAACTCCTAAAATTAAAACTCCAATCGGAACCGCATGCCGCAAAACTTCTGTGTCCATCTGCCCTTTTTTAAACGGTAAAAATTCTTTATCCGGAGTTGACTTTGCCTGATAAATCAAAGAATCTTTTTTCTCTTCCTCTTTTGCAAAATCTGTTTCCACATGGGAATCCGAATCCATATATTCCCGCAAAGCAACAAGTGTCATCCCTTCTTCAAGAAACCTTTTGTGCAGTCCATACACGAAAAATGCCAGTTCAGTATCCTTTTGATTCATATGGTCAATTATAAACTCGGCAACTGCCGCATAAGCAGTCATTCCATAACAATCATTCCCCGGATAATATATGCCATACACTTCTTCCGAATGTTTATCCACAAAAATACAATCCGGCAGTATCCTCACATCATTTCCATCCAGTAAATATGACTCTAACCGTTCCGGCAGGGATAACAAACATTCCATAACCTTTTTCACTTTATGTTTTCCTATACCATCCTTTTCCAGATATTGTTTCAAATTCAACTTACCAGTCACATCATACACATATTGTTTTTTCTCATCCACCCATTCAATCTCCATCGGCACAAAACCGGGAATCGTCTGATAAGAAAACATTTTATCCCCGACATTTTCCAAATCATCTCCCTCAATTTTTAAATAGGTTCTCATGCCCTCCTGAACAAATTCCTGCTTCATTTTCCCCCTCCTTTTCCTTTCAGCAAATCATAATCCCACTTCATTTCCATGGGACGAATCAGTTCCTTTGTAAATACAAAATTCTGCCCGGTTTCCCTCGTTACAAAAAGTGCCTTTATTTCGGATAAAGAAATCGGCAGTGAATACCGGACATCCGCACGCACAGATGCTATCTTTTTGGTAAGTGACACCTGATTGATTTTCATTAAAAATAATTTCTCATTGAGCAGACGACAAAGATTATTTTCTTCTTTTTCAGAAACGGACAATTCTCCCCGCTCACTGCCACATTCTATCCGGTTTCCAATTTCAGAGCCTAATATCATGCGGTCATGGATATAAAAACTGCTGTACAGAAGCGCCAGTATGACCCATATCGTAATGCAGCCGACAAACACCGCCTCTACCGTATAACTTGCTTCTTTCATAAAACCATCACCACCCCGTAAGCGATTGCCGTAAAAGGAACAAACGGAATCCGTTTCTTTTTCCCTACTTTACGGAAAACAAGGAGAAACACCGAAACAATAGCAGAAAAAAACAAACTTAATGTCAAAAGTTCTATGTTGCCAAAAAAGCCAAGCGTTACTCCTGTCATCAGATAAACAAGGGCATCTCCTTCTCCGACGGCACCCCTTGTCGCTTTGCTCATCAAATATAAAAAAACACCCACTGCCACTCCCGGCATCCACTTCCAAAAATCGCCATCTACCACTCTCGCCAGCACTATGACAAGAATACCAATCACGCCGGGAAGTACCGGAATCTTTTGAAGTCTATGGTCAATTACCGCCATCACGGATAAATAAATACCGGTGATTAAAAAAATAAATACATTCATCTTATCACTTCTCCTTTCCGCCACATTTGCTGCACGGCGCACGGTTTCCCACCTGCGAAAGCATAATTTCCCGAATTGTCCGCTTAAGCCCACTGCATGTTCGCGATTTATGGTAACGGTCTCCGTAAATGGTGATGTAAACTTCCTCTCCATCCTGTGGCGTTATGCCATGGCAGCATCTTTCGCATATCTTATACTTTCCGCCACTGCTGTTTCTAAGATTCACTAAATCACGATACAAAACTTTCGATATCGTAAGTTTTAAATAACTGCAATCCAACGAGCGGTGATAAACTGTTCCGGTCTCCGTTAGATAAACAACACAGTCTTTTTCATTTTCCTTTTCCCGCCGCTCCACACCGGTAAAAGCCCTTGTATGTACGCGCTGGCGAAATTGGCAACTGCCCAGAGAAAAAATAGAAAATGGTGTTTTCACCCGGAAACCGGCAATCAAATCGATCTCATCATTTTCTTTTAAAAGACGGGATTGAAAAAAAAAAGTAATTTTCCCCGCCGAACCTTCTAAATACAAACTCATTTTCGCTAAATAATACGCCTGGCTTTTTATCGTATTACTTTTTGACATGCCATACTCTGCGGCGGCTTCTTTTGCCACCCGCGAAAGCGCAGACTGTACCTCATCCTGACACCAGATCATCTGCCCCAGATAACCAATTAAAATCATAGCAAACAGAAATACAGGTAAACAAATTGACGCTTCTACCGTCATAGAGCCATTTTCTTTTTTCTTCACATTCCATCCTCCCCATACATAAACTCGAGGCGAGAAAGGGTATCCTATTGTTACACGGTTTTCATTATAATAATGTTTTATATTTTTGTTTTAGGTAAAATTTGGTTCATTCCTCAATTAAATTTTTCATAGAATACCCTTTCTCGCCTCGATTCTTTTTTTAATACCCCGCACAGATTTCAACATTGATGCGGCAGTTTTTCACATCTCGTCCAAGGACGCTTTCAAGAGGTGCCATACGAAAGAAATGACCGGGGAATAAAAAACCGCCACATACTTTCATTTCGTAAACACAGCTACCCAGTTTAAATCCCTTGTAACCGTTTTTTTGCATTGTATTCTGAATCAAATCCATCACACGGTATCTTCTCGTACTCTGTTTTGTCATTGCCAGAAACATCATCAGATACTGCTGATAACCGAAACTGCTTTTTTTACTCTTCGGAAATCTTTTTGCTCTTTTTTGCAGTGAATCATGATTCATCAAAACAATTTCCGTAAAATTTGTTACAAACCTTTTCGGCGTTTTCCAAAGTGGCACATCTCTTCCATCCAAAAGAGCCGCAACATCCGTTAAGCTTTCCGATATACTCCACGTAATAAGAATTAACGTCTGCGTCAATGTAATTAACGGAGCAAGCCCGGTAAACCCAACCGCCGCAATGGCGGCTGCTCGAGCCTCACCTCGTCTTTTGGAGTCACTCTCAAGCGCCACAAAATTTGTTACTGTCCGAATCAGCAAAATACGATTTAGCACAGATTCCAGATTTTCCTCATCCGATGCCTTTCCGGCAGCCAGATATTCAAGTCCGTAATCTAATGCCTGTTTCCACTTGGCGTCCGTTTTTTCTCCGTATGCCAAAAACTTATGTTGTATGTACTCATCGAGGCAAAATTCATCCATCCCATAATCTGCCATGTCACCAAGAATCCCTGTAAGCGACACCGTATCACTCGAGATAAAATCCGATATTCTCTTTTCGTAATCTTCCTTATCTTTTTCCTGTTCTTTGTAATACTCAGCAAAAGAATCCGGCGACTGAATGGACTTTTTCGACAACTTGGACGGCGACTTTACAACAAGAGAAAGAATCCCTTTTGAAAAAGAACCCTCCAAAGAATCTTTTGGATTTTCGCCTCCCCCATCTTCTTCCACTCCGGTATAATCAAAAACAATGGATGAAGTATCATAATCCTGCCACAGCTTTTCCAGCCGTTTTTTACAGTTTTTAACACTATCCTTTTGCAGTATTTCTTCCGTTTTTGTAAGAATATCCAGGTTTGTCTTAAGTACCGGAAGAGCAGCAATCACACGCGAAATGGTATCATCTTTTGACGCTGACCCATTTTTTAGTTTCTCACCAATTTTCTGTGCCTGTTTAATACGTCCTTTAACCTTCGATACCTTTGCCAAAAACTTTAGCTTATTTTTTATATTCCAATCTTTCGTTGATTGATCCAGATTTTTCTTCATCTGTTTCCACACGGCGCCTTCAGTGACACCAAAATTCTGCCCCTTGCACTCTCCGGTAACGAACATCTTTGCAAATTCCTGCTCGCAGATTATCGTACCGCCCGCCACCGTAATGCCATCCACCAACCGCATCAACTCAAGTAAATCCGTATAACATTCTGCAGCCTTTTTTTGATTTTCCACCGTCGTCTCGATATTTTTTGCGGACTTTTCCACTTTTTTCAAATCGTTTGATGAATGTAACACCTTTTGTAACTGTTCCTTCGTGACAACACGTCCCATGTAAGAGCGAATCTGCTTTTGCAGTGCCTCTGCGTGATTATCCCCCAGATACACTTTGTTTTTCACCTGAATGTCATCAATTCCGCCATCTAAAAAATCCATTTCACCTTTGTCCGCCGCGGAAATTGTATCTCCTGCATAACGCCCAATCACCTGCTCATATGGGGTACCGCCTTTCTCAATAAAAAACAATCCGTAATGCTCATAGAGTGGTCTATTGTACTCGGATAAAAGCCCTTCTGCTCCTGTCCGCAGTGTTCTCGCCGCATGGTTTTTACATACCGTATAGCGTGCCGTTTCCAACAGTGTGCCAAACAAGGCAAAAACCAAGAGAAAAACCAACGAGAGAAACACCGTGATGGAGCCCGTCAGCCTACGCAAGAATTTTCCCCGTATCTCTGGTAAAATTCGTAAACGCCTTCGTTACAACACTGGTAATTTTCGTTTTGAATATCAGCACTAAAGCAATCAAAATTACCAGAATCAAAATAATTTCAACAACACCAATCGCATCCTCTTCTAAAAAATAATTTTTCATTACATTTCTCATAGCTGTACCTTCCTTTCCATCCGCCGGCACTCACATTGTCATAAATGCCGGAACCATAATAATTCCCATAACAATCAATAACATCAACATCATCGGGAAAAGCAGTCTCGTACCTGCCTTTTCCCCCAACTGCAGTGCGTGTTCTTTGCGCCTTTCTAAAGAATCCATCGCCTCCGTCTCTAAAATTGCGAGCATTCCTTCCGCTCCCTTTTTCATATTCTGCGTAATCAGAGAACAAAATCGCAAATACTGCTGTAACAGACAGCGTCTGCCAAAACACTCCACTGCTTTCGTCTCCGATACGCCATCGTGCATCTGACGCATCGCAACACCAAGTTCCTCATACACATACCTTTTTTTCCCTCCCCTTTGGCACTTCTTCTCATACTCGCTAACCAGTCGTTCAATCACTTTTCTCACGCTTAACCCGGCACCTAAAAGCAGCATAAACTGATTTACCACCGCCGGATGGTCAAGTAAGAGCTGCTCCCTGCGAAGCGTCTGCTCCTTTTTTTGTTGCATTCTCCAAAATACCGGCAAACAAATAATTAAAACAAGAACCAGATACACAAGTGCATAACTTTTTTCGTCCGACTTCAAAATATAGCGCACCTTCTTACCGTCAATGGTTTCCGGCAGTTTTACAACTTCTTTTTCTGCCTGCTCTTCCATTTGCTTTGCCACTGCCTGTTCCACATTTTTCTCCCACAAACTCTTTTCACTCCACTTGACAGGCGCAATGTGAATAGAAAATGAATACACCTTCTTCCAGTTTTTCCAAGAAGCCTCTGCCGTCACCTCCGTGTCGACACCAGACTTTGGAATCTGCTCTTTACAAAGACTTCCATCTTCACTTAAATAGGTGTCTTCTACCGTCCAGTGAATCTCCATCTGCGTAGAGGGCATGGAATCCGGCAAATGCAGCGGTTTATCCACATGCTGAAGCGATTGATTTTCTCCCAGAAGTTCAGACTCCAGATACTTCTTTGTCTTGCCATCCAGATTTTCCTTCTCCTTCTCCGTAAAATCGCGGTCTGACACGATAAGTTCTAACTCCTTCTTCCAGAGTTTCTGTCCATCATTACTCTCAGCCGTAACCGCCAAAGACTGCTCTTGTTCCTGCCGTCTCACCACATAGCCATCCAAAATTTCCTGCGTATCTGACGGCTGAAATAAACAATACAAAAAACTGAGTAATAGAGCGGCCATTAACACCCCTGCTGTTTTTATCCTTTTTGTCCAAATCCGCTTCTCAACTTCTTCGGTCGGTTCTCTCACATAAATGCTTCTGGCATACTCCCTCGTAGACGAAAACATGCCAAACCAGTCTTTTTTAATTTTCATGATTTTCTACCTCCTAACATTCAATTTTCATCAAGTGTCTGCTCCATGCTGCGGCACCCAAATACACAAAAAATGCACCGGTCATAAAAAGCCGTCCAAAAAATCCCTCATATAAAGGATCCAAAAAACCGGGAGAACAAATCTGCAAATACAGGATAATAAAAAGGGGAATCGCCGTCATACAATTAGCTTCCATCTTTTTTCCGGCAATCATCGTTTGAATTTCTCTCTGTATCTCCATCTTCTCGCTGATATTCTGTGCCGTCCGCTTCATCACTTTTACCAAATTCCCTCCGCTTTTTCTTGCCGTCGCATAAATTTGTGCGAAAGTGATAATATCTTCCACACCACTTTTTGATGCGAATGCGGACAACACTTCATCCAATGGCTGATGCAGAGAAATTTTTTGCTGTATGTCCCAAAGTTCTCTCATCATCCTCGTATCCTCCGAATGCAGCAACTTCATATCGCGATACGCTTCTGTGATGGCGTTTTCCATAGAGTATCCTGCTGCCAGTGCAGAAACCATGCTATCCATTGCCTCCTTAAATTCCACCATCAACTGCCACTTCTCCTGCTCCTTTTGAACTTTTATCCGGTATCTTACATAACAAACGCTTCCTAAAACCGCACCCAAAAAACACAATGCTGCCTGGCGGTAAAATAAAAACAGCAGGAAAAAACTTCCGATAAACCCAACTGCCATTGTTTTCAAATACCACTTTCGTTCTCTCATCCATTTCACAAAATCACCCCTGCTCTCTCCGCTTTTTCTGTTGTCGAAAAAACGGTCTTTGTCCTCACAAGATGCCCCTTCACCCTTCCATTCATTTCCCCCTGTTCCTCAAAAACAAATAACGGATGAAGTTCTATCTTACCGTCCACCACACTTCCTACCTCGCTGATTTCCAGCACACGCCGCGACTTATCTCTAAGTCTCCCAAGATGAATCATAATATCAATCCCGGAAGCAATCTGCTGTCGAATCGCTGCCAACGGAATTTCTAAACCCGTCAGAAAGAGCGTCTCCAAACGATTCAGCATATCTTTCGGACTGTTTGCATGACCGGTAGACAAGCTTCCATCATGCCCGGTATTCATCGCTGTCAATAAATCAATCGCTGCAGAATCCCGAATCTCCCCAACAATAATTCGGTCGGGACGCATACGCAGTGCACTCTTAACCAAATCGCGGATCGTAACTTCATTCTTCCCCTCTACATTGCGGTTTCTGGCTTCCAATCGAACCAGATTTGCGATGTTTTGAATCTGCAATTCCGCAGAATCCTCAATCGTAATCACACGCTCTTCTTTCGGAATGAAATTAGACAGCACATTTAAAAATGTGGTTTTTCCGGCACCGGTTCCTCCGGAAATAAAAATATTGTATTTGGCAATCACAAGCTTCTGCAAAAACTCACATGCCTCCTTTGTCAACGCACCAAGGGAAAGAAGTTTCTCCATCGTCATTGCTTCTTTTGGAAACTTACGAATGGTAATCACCGGTCCTTCCAGTGCGATCGGCGGCACAACAATATTTACGCGGGAACCATCTTCCAAGCGGGCATCCAAAATCGGGTTTGACTCATTCACAATGCGGTTTCCCCGGGAAGCAATCTGCTGAACAATGTTTTCCAGCCTCGTTTGATGCTCAAACGAAAGTCCCGTCTCATACAAACGCCCCGCCTGCTCAACAAAAATGTGACGCGGTCCGTTTACCATAATTTCCGTAATCGTCTCATCCTCTAACACATCCTGCAAAACATCCATGCGGCGAATTGAATTAAAGACCATGTGGCGCAGTTTTCGCTTTTCTTCCAGCCGGATATACTCATCCGGAAAAAGCTCCGTTATCGTCCGGTCAATCATCGCCTGCAGGGTTTCATCCTCAAGTTCTGCACCGGGTGGAACCTCCTCCAGTACCCGTTCCCGAATTACCATCCGTCTTTCATTCCATATCTTCCCATACACATCCATCCTCCGGGCCTCCTTCTTTTTCCAGTAAGTGCTCCATACGTGACATCAACTGGTTATTTTGTGACCACTCGACAAGTGGCAGAGTGCAAAGATTTTCCCGCCAGTTTTGTATCTCTTCCCATTCCGGAATAAACTCAGCAAGTGCTAATAAATCATTCTTTTTCTCCATCTCACAATAATGCAAAAAAACCTTCTTACGCACATCACCGAAACCATCTCTTTTATCTACAACAAACAGCCTGTCGGCACACACCATAAACTCCATCAAAGACTCCGACAAAGCCCCCATCTCGACAACCAGCGAATCATATTCACCTATTGTTAAGAGCCTCTCAAATAACTTTTTCAAGTCTTCGATTCCACAGTCTAACAAGTCCTTATAATGGGCAAACGGAGTCAGCATATCAGCACTGCCAAACGGATAAACATACTGCGGTAACTGCGCTGAAAACAACTTCTCCGATGGACACAAAAGAAGCTCGCCAATATCTCTTTTTTGCCAATGCGGATCTTTCGAAAATTCACCGTCAAAATATACCGGAAATCCGCTTAAGCTGACAAACAGACACCGCCCTTTTGTCCCCAGATACTGTGCCGTCATCACCGCAAGCTCCGTAACAATCATTCCCTCCGGCGAAAAAAACATAATCACACCTTTTTGTATTTTTTTCTGTTCTTCCAAAGGCTTATAACCAAGAATTTTCAATAAATCCTCGTAAATGCCCTCGGCACGCTGATACTGTAAAATCTTTTTCTGCTGCCTGTCATCTGCCTTTCCTAACAGAATCACCTCTTTTTTTGCCTCTGCATAAAGTCCCTCATCATCGGTCAAAACAACAATTCGCTGGTTCTCTGTCTCCGTCCGCCACATCACTCGTTCTCTCTCTGTCATTAACTCCAATCGTATCTGTTTATTCTTTTTCCTTGTCAAAAAGCGGAGCAGCCGCCTTCCATAATCTGCCTGCAAAAAATACAAAAGTATTATCGTTTCTTTCATCCGAATCCTCCTTTTTCCGTTGCCTTCCATTTGCATAAAAGGGCACTTTCCCTAAAATATCTCCCATAAGGTAGCGATGGATATGGCAATACAAAAAGGAATGACACCATCTTCACCATCTCGTCTCATGTCATAATAGGGATTTTTATTTCGTGTTTTTTTATCACTTTTTATAAATTGAAATAAATAGCGAAACCGGCGAAACATATTCTTCCGCCAAATCATCTTAAACAGCGCCATAATGGCACCAACAAAAATAGAATAAACAAGGATACGGAGTGCAGCCCTAAAACCAAGGAATGCTCCTATAACAGAAATTAATTTACTATCGGATGCCCCGAATACGTGGCAAACGTAAAATATAAAACTGACAGAAAACGGAATGATTATCCCTGCAAGCCAGAAAGAAATCCCGCCTGCCGATATCCTGTCCAGATGGCCGATAAGGCTTATCACAAGAGCGGCAAAACAAAGTGCATTCGGCACACGGTACTGCCATAAATCGAAGAGGGATGCCGGTACGAGAACAAGAAAAATCAACTCGTAAACTAAGGTCATCACTCACCTCCTATCTGTGATGTGCTACAAATTTAACACGCCACATACCTCCTTGTCAACAACTTTCGAAAGCGTTTTACGACACAAGATAATATGCATAACCTTTCCATTTTTTGACTATACTGTTACTAAGTATTTGTGATTTTTCATCGTAAAGGAGAGTGTGAAATGAAGAATAAAAAAAATCCTGCATGCCAGGCAAAAGCCGAGCTTATGCAGGAAATTGAGTCCTTACAACAGGCGCTTGAGACCGCCCATTCCAATTTTGAAAATGTATGTGACCCGGATTTAATTGACAGTTATATCTATGAAATCAATGCGCTGTCCTTCCGTTATAAATATTTACTGCGCCAAGTGCAGAGCATTCAGACAAACGCCGAATTTACGCCTCAAATCCGCGATTTGCATCAGCCCCGCTATCAATCGTCTCATTGAGCGTTCCGCGCCCATATGTGAGGCCGGCATAAATTGTCTGCACGTTTTTCATAACGGCTTCGGAGTCATCCTGTTTTGCAACTTCTTTAAAAGAAGGAAGAAGTGCTTCAAAAATATCCGTTGCATGATTTAACTGCTCCGGGTCTCTGTTTGCGATTCCCTGACAAAGTTCCCGGTACGCAAACACATATAACTGGCGAAGATAATGGGAAATCTCATACTGCAAATCTAAACTTGCCATCAACTCCGTAATCATACTGCGCGCACGTTCAATTTCATGGCGCGCCGCTTCAATTTCTCCCTGTTTTAAATATTTTTTTCCCTCTTCTATACTGGCAAGTGTTGCCTCATAAATAATCACAACAAGTTCACTTCGGTTTGCCTGTGTCACACGTGCTGTTCATATTCCTGTAACCGTTCTTTTTCCATGCCATCTTCCTCCTATTCGCGGGATTTTTTTATCCCTGAAGAATCTGTAAAATCGTCTGTGGCTGGTTGTTCGCCTGTGCTAACATCGAAGTACCTGCCTGTACCAACACGCTGTACTGTGTATATTTTGTCATTTCTTCCGACATATCCACATCTTCAATACGAGAGCATGCCTCCGTCAAGTTCTGTGAAGTCTCATCAAGACTTGATATTGCAGAATCCAAGCGATTCTGGTAGGCACCAAGTTTAGCACGAATGGAAGAAACCTGCTGAATCGCATCATCAAAAGCTGAAATTGAGGAAGAGGCTCCTGCCACGGTACATACGTTACAGTTTTCAATATCCAGCGTTTTTGTATTCACACAAGGAATCGAAATGTTAATGCTCTGTCCCTCATTGGCTCCAATTTGGATTGCAACATAACCGGCATCCAACATGGTAACGGTAGCGTCTGAACCGGCTTTCGCATTTGAAATATCAAATAACATGCGGAATCCGTCGCGGTCCGACACTTCCATCTGTCCGCCATTGATAAATACTGTTGCCGTATTTGAAAATCCGGAAGTAGTATCAAGTGTTACTTTTGCATCGGCACCCTCTGTAGTCTGCACACCGTTAATACCAAGTTTCTGCGCCAGATTTGCATTATCCGTTGTGATATTTAACTTCTGGGATGCACCGTAAATAACCGAGGTAAAGGAAAGATTTGTCGCCGCAGCCAGTTCACACTCCACACCGGCGGCATTTACCGGAACCACATCGACATTCATCATTTCACAGTAATCACGAATGTTTGCATAAACATCTTCAAAAGTCTGACCTTCCTTAATATCAATCACTTCACCATTAATCTGAATCTGTCCTGCAGTCGCCTTATCAACTACATCTGTTGGTGCAAATCCAAGTGCACCTGTTTTTGCAGTTGCCTGTGTTGCCTCTGATACAATCTTAAATTTATAACCGGTTAATGCCACATCATCACTGGCATCAATCAATTTCACACCAACATTGTTGGATGAGGACTGACGGCAGCAGGAACCATCTAACACACTCATCGTATTATACTCAGTATCTTTTGACAAACGGTCGATTTCCGCCATCAAAGAATCAATCTCATTTTGCAGTGCCTGTTTATCTTCAATCGTTGTCACACTGCCGTTTGCCGCCTGTACCGAAAGTTCACGGCAGCGCTGTAACATATTTTCAATCTCAGAGAGAACACCTTCTGTCGTCTGAATAAAAGAAACACCATCTGAACCGTTTTTGGACGCTCTCTGAAGTCCTCGAATCTGTGCGTGCATTTTCTGGGAAATCGCCATTCCTGCCGCATCATCTGCCGCTTTTGTAATCCGGTAGCCGGAAGATAATTTGTTTGTACTTGCTGTCAACTGTGACTGTACACTGTTCAAGTTAAAATTTGCGCGAAGCGCCGAAATATTTGTATTAATTTTCATTGTCATCGTCCTTTCTGTTCATGGTTACCACAAATAATCTGGCAATCCGGTACAAATCCTGATTTTTTGCACCTTCTTTTTTATTTCCTACGGAAAGAGACGTCCTTTGCCCCGTAATCAGGGTATTACCATCCATTGTAAAACCAATCTCTTCCAATTCCTTTTCAAATGCATCCATGCGCTCTTGGCAGGAGGAAACACTCGTTTCATCCTCTACGGTAACAAAGCCGTTTACCTTTTTCTCTTTTACCTTAAAACTAGCCTGCAACCTGCCAAATTCCTTAGAATTCATAGCAATCTCAATACTGCCCTTTTCTTTTTCCACGCCTTCCCTAATTGTAATATTACAAGTCGTAATTCCAAATTCCGTCAATATCGGCACTTCATAAACCTGACAGCGGCGCATTGCGCCATGGAATGTAAACAAGCGGGACATCTGATTCTGCCATGTAATTTCATCATATGTTATATCGTCTGATTCCCGTCTTTCCACTAGTTCTTTTTGCATGTTTTCTTCAATTTCTGCAAATACATCATCCAAAGAGTCCGGCTCTTCCATCGCATCAAGAACCGCATCGGTATCCTCTTCTTTCCACAAATCACGCCATTTACCGGCACCCATCTGCCGAAACTCCTGCACCAGTGAAAGATTGGAAAGTGTCGCCGGTAAATCCAGCGCCTCTAAGAAATTTATCACCTCTGACTCACTCTTTGCAGCCGCCTCACGCACAGAGCGCACTTCATTCTCATAAAAGGTATTTTCCTCTGCAATTGCTTTGCCTCTTCACACCGCTCCAATAATGCCTCTGCTGAAATTTCCTCATTTCCACCCATTGCCTCTTTTAATACCTGTGGTGACAATTTTTCCGTTAAATCTGCCGCAATATTTTGTCCATATGCCGCATAAATCTGCTCGGAAATGGAATTTTTCGAAGCAATTACTTCTTTTTCCATGCCAAACGAATCATCTACCGAGACATCCATTCCGGCTTTTTTTCGTGTGCGGACTGCCGACAGAAGGGAAGAAAGCGATAATTCTTTTCCCTCATTTAATACCTGAGCGGCTGCCGCTCCGTCACTTTTTTCAATCTGGTGAAGAAGGCGGTAAACGCCAATCATCGTTTCACGCTCATCTTCCGTAAGACCATCCGTGTGGTCCATCTTCCACAAATACTTCCGGAAAGAAATATCTTCTATATCATTTTGGGCTAAAATCTCATTCACATCATTCTGCAATTCGTCTAATGTCTTTTCTAACGGATTCTCGCCCTTGCGTATGAGCTCACAGACAACTTCCGGTTTCATACTTTTCATCAGCGTCGTAACACGCTCGTCATACTCTTTAACAGAAACCAGATTTTCCTCGGTCAGAGGCATCTGATTATAAGCAAGAGCGCGAACCGCCCGCTCATTTCTCGCTGTTGTCTCGAAACCTGCTTCCTCAAGCAGCGTATCGATATTGGAAAATGCTTTTGTGAGCGAATCCCCTAAATCTCTGCGGACTTCTGTTCCCACCGACTCATAACGATTTTCTACCATATCAAACGAAGCGGTGAACGCCTCTGCCTTAGAAGACAGGGAAGAAAGTGTATCCTCAACTCCCTGAGTAAATGCATATCCCATAAACTCAACCGGTGCAGACAACACTTGTTTTACCGCCTGAGAAGTTTCTTTCAGCGTATTGATATTTTCTTCTGTCACCGGCAAATCCGCATTGAAAAGTTCCGACTGATAAGCCTCTTTTTCCGCTGCTCTAAGTTTCTCAACCACATCTTCCAATTTCGTGACATCAATTGAAATTCCTTTTTCTGACATCGTGCGGATAGCATCCGCCGTCATCGTAAGCTGGGTTTCCGCCAGTCTTCTCTTAAAACGAACAGCCTCTGCCACCGATAATTTCACTAAATTCGCTTTTTCCGGCTGCACACCTTCCGCCATCTGGTCGGCAATTCGTGCCGCCAAAACCGAATCTTTAGTTTCTTTTAATTCTTTTACCTGCGAAGAAAGTGCCACATTTTCTGCCGTTACCGGTAAATCTTCTTCATACAGCCACTTCGCTGCTGCCATGTTTTCGTCATCTGCTTCCATCCCGCTCTCTTCTAAGCGGCTGCGAACCTGATTCTCCACAAGTGAAAAATCATTTTCCTCGGACGATGGATTCTCTTCACCTTCCACGGCCCCATGAACACCGGCATTAATACTTTCCGGTGTAAGAATTGTATTTTCATTGTCAATAAAAAACTTCATCGCAGCGTCCGAAAAAGAGCGGATTTCCGATGCCATATCTACGGCATGCGAAAGCTTCGCCACATTTTCTTCCGTCACCGGCAGGTCACTGTCCAATAACCGGTCAATCACAGCGTCCGGGACGTTACCGTCCACGGCTAACTGAGCGGCATTTTTACTTACCGCCTCATCTTTTTCCCGCTGTTTTGACACTTCACGCTCGACAGCCTCCTGCTTCTCATGACGTTCTTTCTTAATTCTTGTGACCGCCCGCTCAAGCTGAGATGAAGTATATTCTTCTAACGGTGTCCCATCTTCCGAAACCGCTTTTGCATCTTTCCCTGTCATACAGCGGCTGATAAAATCCGCCGGTGACATCTGCGCATCGTCTAAAGGCACCATATTTTGTTTCTGTAATTGTTTTGCTTCTGCTTCCGTATACACAATGTGGTGTTTCCCCGCCTCTTGTACGGAACAATCCATTGTCGCTCCCACCTGAATCTGGGAGATGCCGCCATCCTTGGCGTCTTGTACAGACACGTTTTTTTTCTCCATTCTTTCCGTGTCATCAAAGGTAAGAGAAATCCGATTGGTCGAAATATCCATAGATTTCACGCTCACTTTCTAAATCCTTATACTTATATCTCGGACAATCCGGCGGAAATCTTTAGTATCTCTTCCTAATTTGCCTGATACTCTTCTAACAGACTTTTATCCAGTTTAATTCGGTTATCCATCGTTTTCATGACATCGGCAATTTCAATCGTCTGTTTCACGGATGGATCCGACAAATCGTACAAATTATTATTACGGAAATCAAGGACAGTCGGCTCGAAAATATTATCTTCATTTTCAGTGATAACCAATCCCTTTTCTCCATTTGACAATTCAACACATACACCCGGATACAAAATAGAAATACCATGAATCAAAGCATTTACTATTTTCTTATTATAACGCTCCTCATCCGCAAGAAGTTCACGCACCGCTTTCACTTCCGAAGTCGGCTCCTCAAAAGACTTCATTGCTGTCATACGGTCATACGCATCTGCCACATAGAGGATATTTGCATTCACGCTCTCTTTTAACCCTGCCGGAATTTCTGCATCGCTCTCTCTTGTATAAAGCTCCTGCATCTGGGTAATGAGGCGCAGAACTTCCTCATCCAAATCACCATATCGGTCTAATGTCTCCTGTGTATTTTTCTTAACAACTTCTTTCGTGCCATCATCTAAATCTTCCGCATCCGGTAACTGCTGTAATTTCAGTGCACCGATATCATGCAGAATAGCAGACTTCACAAGGAGATTAATCCGTCCAACCGGGAAGCCCATCTGACCGGCAATAATGGCGGACAAAATAGCAACATTCAAAACATGTTTATAAATATAATCTTCACTGCTTCGCAGACTCTGCACAAAATTAATCTTATGGTTTAAGTCTCCATAATTCTTTATGATAAGACTGCACAGCCAGTCAAGCCCTTTGTCTTTTTTTCCGGAATCAATCAAATCCAAATCTTCGCGGATACTAAAAACCGCCATCGTCTGAAAACGCTCAAAGTTAATATCATCCTCCGACATCGGCGGAACCGGTTCTGCCGGTTCAAGTATGTACAGACCTAAAAGCCTAAAATTTTTAATTCCGTAAATCGCCTGCATCGTAAGTTTTGTATCACGGTCATACAACAAAACTCCATTTTTATTGTAGATTGGTTTTCCTAAGCGCATTCCGGGCTTGAGTTCATCTACTTTCACAAATAACATGCTGCTACCTCCTCGACTTAATTTTTTCACATTTTTTTCGTATACTTATCATCATAAATCGTTATTTCTATCATAGCAGTTATTGCCATTTGACGCAATGATTATTTGAGAAAGGAGCGTAAAATTATGCGAAAAAGAGGACTGATTTCAGTTTTGATTTTATCTCTTTTGCTTAGCAGCACCATACCGCATAAAATTCAGGCTGTAACTGAACAAGCTAAGACCGCTAAAACTTCTGATAACTATGTCGAGGGCGAAGCCATTGTAACACTTAACGCTTCTTCCGAAACCGGACTTGCCAAAGAGGGAACCGCATCATTTGATTCCGATATTGAAGTGGAAAACAGCTGGGATTTTGGTCCTGCCAAAAAGAAAAAGGGGAAAAATCTCTATCTTTCAGAGGTTCACTCTGATACTTATTCAACGAAAGAACTTATTGAAAAACTGAAAAAACAGGATAATGTAGTTGCTGCCGAGCCAAATTACTACCGCTATAAATTAGCCACGACAAACGATACTTATGCCGATGAACAGTGGTATTTAGACGGCACCGGAGCCTATCAGACTACTTCCTCCGGTATTCAGTACAAAAACCGGATTCAAACAAGTAACGACAGCGATACCATTGTTGCAGTCGTTGATACCGGTATTGACTACACCCACGAAGATTTAACCGCTCACATGTGGAAAAATCCTTACGACCAGTTAGAGCTTCCGGGTACATATGGCTATGATTTCGGAGATTACGACAGTGATCCTATGGACGAAGATGAGGACGGACACGGTACTCACTGCGCCGGTGTCATCAGTGCCGTATCGGACAATAATAAAGGAATCTGCGGCATCAGCAATGCAAAACTAATGGCGTTGAAAGTTTTTAATTCTGCCGGCACATCATACGATTCCGCTATCATCGCGGCTTTTAATTACATCTATAAAGCGCAGACTCTCGGCGCAAATATTGCCGCCATCAACTGTTCCTGGGGTGGCGGTGGAAGTAGTTCAACCTCTATGAAAACGCTGATTAACCAGATTGGGCAAAATGGCAGTCTGTTTCTTTTTGCTGCCGGAAACGATGGCGAAGACCACAATAATGCCATCTCCGACGGATGTCCCTATGACTTGGACAGCCCTTATGTGGTAACCGTTGGCGCCTCCACCCAGACCGATAAAAAAGCATCTTTTTCCGATTACGGAAATAAAACGGTCCACCTTTTTGCACCGGGCCGGAATATTTTTTCCACAATAAATTCCGGTGTTTTTTACCCTTCTGTTTACACAGACAGTATGCGAAGTTCACGGTGTTCGTATTTCACCTCTTTTGACTCTAACGATGCCGTTTTATACCACCCATCGGAAATCGGCAAATTAGATGGCAGCATTTTATACAATGAAAAGTCTTACTCAGCAGAAGATTCGCACAATCAGGCAGGCAGCGGCTCTTACTGCATATCCATTGATGCTGCGCGAAGTTCTGCAACTTTGGCACTTTACATGGATATAGACGGCATGAACTTAGCCGATGGCACATATCAGGTATCTTATGATATGGGCATCGAAAGAAATGGTGAAATTTCATGGTCCCACTACAGCAGTAAATTATATTTTATAAAGGGAAACAACACCATCTACGCAGAAATTGTTTCCTTAACAGGCAACTTTACTTCCGTACATAAAATTTATTTTGATAACATCGGCATTTCAAAAGCAAATCCGACAAATGCCCTTTATATTAAGTACAATTCGATAAGCGGCACTTCTATGGCTGCCCCTCAGGTATCAGCTGCCACAGCACTTCTTGCCGCCGCATATCCAAACGATTCCGCAGTGCAAAGGCGCAACCGTCTGCTGAACTGTGTGCGTGAGGTTTCAGGGCTTTCTTCCTACTGCATGACCGGCGGCATTTTGGATTTAAGTAAAATCAGTTCCGCCTCATCCGGTCTCCCTGCCTGTCTACAGACCACAACACAGACAAACACCACTGCGGCACAAGGTACAAGCAGTACAAAGAAAACAACCAAACTGGTGACAAAAATAACATTAAATAAAAAGAAAGCAAAACTCCGTTATAAAAAGAAACTCAAATTAAAGGCCACCGTAAAACCAAAAAATGCAACAAACAAAAAGTCAAATGGTATGTCTCCAATAAAAAATATGCCAAAGTAACGCAAAAAGGTGTTGTCCGTGCAAAGAAAAAGGGAATCGGCCATACCGTTAAGGTTTATGCAAAGGCAAAAGATAAATCCAAAAAGAAGGCTTATTGCAAAGTGCGCATTTATAAATAAAGATACCCTTGACTTTTTCTACACAAATCAACTACACTTAAGGACGAAACGGATTGTTTTACTATGAGGAGGCATTATGAAAAAAATTGGATTAATCGGAGCCATGGATGAAGAAGTGGCTATCATAAAAGAAGAAATGACAAATACAAACGAAGTGACAAAAGCAGGCATGACTTTTGTGGAAGGAGATTTTTACGGAATCAAAACCGTTGCCGTTGTAAGTGGCATTGGCAAGGTTAATATGGCAGTCTGCACCCAGATTCTCTGTGATGACTTTCATGTAACCATGGTTATCAACACCGGCGTTGCCGGCTCCTTGAACAACGCCCTTGATATCGGTGACATTGTTTTATCGAGCTGTGCGCAGGAACACGATATGGACGTCTCGCCACTCGGAGACCCAGTCGGCATCATCCCACGCATGGAGCAGTCGATTTTTACAGCAGATGAGACACTGGTTTCTTTGGCAAAATCCGCCTGCGAAAAAGCAAATCCGGACATTCACTGCCACATTGGAAAAGTGATGAGCGGAGACCAGTTTATCGCCAGTGCGGAGAAAAAGAATTATTTAATTGAAACATTCCATGGTGACTGTGCCGAAATGGAAGGTGCCGCCATGGCGCACACTGCTTACTTAAACAACGTCCCATTTTTAATTATCCGCGCCATTTCTGACAAGGCAGATAATTCCGGTCATATGGATTATCCGGTTTTTGCAAAACAGGCAATTATCCACACCGTTTCTCTGCTTAAGGAACTTTATCAACATTTATAAACAATTTTCTTTGAGAATAACACAGTGGAATGTCACAATAGTTTATTGTGGCATTCCTTTTTTGGGGTTAAAATATGGTTACAATGAAAGGAGTGTAGCTATATGAAACAAATCAAAAAGGTAATTGCCCACAGCCTGGTTGCCGTTCTTTGTCTGTCTTCATTTCTGACAAACACGGCGTCCACCGAAGCAAAGGCAAAAAAACCAAAACTTTCCCAAAAATCAATGACCCTGACAAAGGGAAAATCAAAAACTCTTAAGGTAAAAAACACAAAAAAATGCAAGGTCACCTGGAAAACAAGCAAGAAAAAGATCGTTTCAATTTCAAAAAAGAAACGTACCTCCTGCAAATTAAAGGCAAAAGCGAAAGGAACCGCAAAAATCACCTGCACGGTAAAAAGAAAGAAAAAGACATATAAACTTACCTGCAAAGTAAAGGTGAAAGCAAAAAAGACCGTCGTTGCTTCCAGCTTAAAGGATACCTATGCAAAAATTGTACCATACATGGGTACCTGCCTAAACTACGGAAGTGCTTCTAATCCACGAGAACTGCAAAACGCGTCCACAATGAAATTTGTAAAAAAACAGTACAACAGCTTTACTTTGGAAAATGAAATGAAACCGGATGCTATTCTCGGCTCATCCGCCAAGCTCATTTCCGTTGCTGACGCAAAGAAAAAGGGATATTACATTCCTGCAGGATATACCGAATCAACCGTTCCGGAATTAGCATTTACAACCGTTGACAAATCTTTAGAGGCCGCAAAAAACAACGGTTTGAAAATGCGTGCCCATACTTTGGTATGGCACAGCCAGACGCCATCCTGGTTCTTTACAAAAAATTACGATGGCTCAAAAGTTGTTACTCCTGCTGTTATGGATGCCCGTCTTGATTTTTACATTCATAATGTAATGGGGCATGTAATGGATAAAGAAAAAGCTTTAACCGGTTCTGCCGGAAGCATTGTTTACGCATGGGATGTCGTGAACGAATATCTCCACCGTCCGTCTTTTGCATTTTTCAAAACATGGACGAGCGTATATGGCAATATGGGAAATTCTCCTTCTTATGTAAAGAAAGCATTTGAAATTGCCTACGATATGTTAAAGAGTTATCAGGCAACGGATAAAGTCACGTTGTTTTATAATGATTACAACACCTATTTCGGTGTAAAAGACACATTAAATCTGGTAGAATTTATCAACAAAGGCGAAACTGCTAAAATTTGCGGAGGCATCGGCATGCAGAGCCACGTAGATGTAAAAGTTCCTACGGTTGCCGAATACGGCAGTGCATTGGAGCAGTTTTTAGCAGCCGGTTACGAAATTCAGATAACCGAACTTGACTTTACTATAAACTTTGACACGGAAGGAACTAATGCTTCCTACGCTTACACACCGGAGCATGAAACCGATGCAGATCAGGCAAAATTCGTAAAAAAACTGATGCAGACCATCATTACCAAACAAAAGAATCGTAATCAGAGTGTAAATCCAAAAGGAATTACCGGTATCACTCTCTGGGGCCTATGTGATGCGACGTCATGGCGTTCCCAGTGTGCTCCTCTTTTGTTTGATACCAGTATTTATGATCCAAAATTGTCATACACAGCCTTTTTAGAGGCGGCAAAAATCTGGTAAGTTGCGGTAATTGTAAAAAAAGAGTGTGTTTGTGTTGACAACTCCACCGCAAAATTTTATAATCCCATTGTGAGACAATATTATTTAGGAAAGAGGGATGTAAGGGTGGATAATCGAGAAACACAAAAACCATCTTGGATTCGTACAAAAAAGGGAAAGGCAATGCTTATTGCTACAATTGCAACACTTGTTGTAGTGATAGGCATTGTTTTGGGTATACATATTTATTATATGAACCGCTGGTACTCAAACACATGGATTGGTGACAGAGAAGTATCAGGCATGACCTATGAGGAATCTGCGGAATTGATTAATCGGGTATTTTCCACGTATCAACTGAAAATAACAGGAAGAAATAATGGCACTTTGACCATTGGAAAAGATGACATTGATTATCAAGTCGACATCAAAGATTCTCTTCAGAAAAAATATGATGAGCAACATGATTCTCTTCCTTTCTTTTCCCTAGGAAAAAGAAAGCAGGTGGATATTGACTTAGGGGCTTCTTATGATGAGAAAAAACTGGATGCCCTCGTGGGACAGTCCGATCTCTCAACCGGAAGTGAGTCATATCCGGTTACACAACCGCAAAACGCAAAGGTCGCTTTTTCATCAGAGAAAAAATATTTGGTTATTGAAAAAGAATATTTAGGAAATACGCTTAATCACGATGAATTGATAACGGCGATTGGAAAAGCTCTGAAATCCGGACACGAAAAGGTAAACTTAACGGATGAAAAAAAATACCCGGATGTATACGAAAAGCCAAGTATTTATTCCACAGACCCTTCGCTCCAGCAAAAAGTGGATGCCTGCAATCCGGTAATTCTGCGCTGGATAACCTGGACAATTCAAAAGGACATTAAAGAAACCATTGGTCCAAAACAGATTTATAAATGGTGCAATTATAAAAACGGAAAAGTTACTTTTGATAATCAGGCAATTGAAAAATGGGTTGAAAAAACCTGCTTTAAGTACAAAACTATTGGCGTGACACGCTCATTTAAAAGCCACAACGGCAAAACTGTTTCCGTAACCGGTGGGGACTACGGTTGGCAGCTTGTTTACGATACAATGCTGAAGCAATTGACAAGCGCCCTGAAAAAGACAATGGATGCAAATAAGCAGAAAGCCTATATGGAAAATCCGGATGCCACACAGAAAAAAGCATTGACGATCAAAAAGAAAACAAAATTTGCCAACACGGCATTTACAATGAACATAGATGACAAAACAAAGGATTGGGACACAGAAAACTTTACTGAAATTGATCTTACTGCTCAAAAGATTTATGTATGGCGCAACGGAAAAGTTGCTTTTAAGTGTCGAACAATCAGCGGAAAACCAGTAAAAGACCGTCAAACACGAACCGGTGCTTATTTCATCAAAGAACACCAGACACATCGTACTCTCCGCGGCGATAACTATGCAACGCCGGTAAACAACTGGGTTCGTATCATGTGGACCGGAACCGGATTCCACGGTGCGCCTTGGCAGCCATGGAGCCGCTGGAGTAAAACACTTTATAGAAGCCGTGGTTCACACGGATGCTTAAACTTATCTCCATCGGATTCGAAAAAGATTTATGACTTGACAAAATACCGTGAGATGGTGTTTATACATTATTAAGATGTGGTGTTAGAAATAAAAAAGGGAAAGCGGGATATTTGCTTCGCAAATATAGCTTTCCTTTTTTATTTTAACAACCGGCGATAGGGCTGCAAGTTATACTAACTCTCGCCAAAATGCTGGCTGCTGTGTTTCGACTTAAGCCGAAGTGGCTTTCTAACTTTATATATTACTAAAAAAGATTTGTGTTTCATGGGTACAAACGCGCGGATTCAATATGCACATTTTCAGCACATGACATATCTCCGCGTGTTTGTCTAAGCGACAGCGCCCATGAAACACAAACTTTTTTAGTCATATATGAAATTAGAAAACTTACTCCGCTTTATAATCATACCGCAATACTACGACCGACAATGGTGGAACATACAGTTCCAGTTCGTAATATTTCTTTCCCGGCTGGATTTTTTCGCCCGGTCTTGGTACTACCGGTGCCTTACATGGTTTTGCCTGAATCGGCTTTTTATTCACACGGCCTTCACCACCAAATCGCTCTTCGTCGGAATTTAGTATCTCCGTAAAGGTTCCGGCACAAGGTGCATTGACCTGATAATCTTCCAATGCCATCGGTGTGAAGTTTGCAATAAACATCAACTGGTCTTTTACTGAGCTGCCACGGCGCACAAACGCTACTGTACTTAATTCCGGACGCCAGCAGTCCATCCACTCAAAGCCCATAACATTAAAATCGTGATAATACAAGGCATCGTACTTTTGGTACAAGTGATTTAATTCACGTACGTAATCCTGCATTTTCTTATGTCTGTCATCTTCTTCCAGTAAAAACCAGTCCAGACTTCGAAACTCTGCCCATTCTCGTTTCTGAGCAAATTCCTGCCCCATAAACAAAAGCTTTTTGCCCGGATGACCATACATAAATCCAAACGCGGCACGAAGAGAAGCAAACTTATCTCCTTCCAAACCGGACATCTTGTTTAACAGAGAACATTTTCCATGAACCACCTCATCATGCGATAAAACCAAAATGTATTTCTCACTGGTGTAATAATCAATACTAAAACACAACTGCCTCTGATGGTCTTTTCTGAAATATGGATCTAATTTCATGTACTCCAAAAAGTCATTCATCCAACCCATATTCCATTTGTAAGAAAAGCCAAGTCCGCCATCTGCTACCGGCGCCGTAACGCCCGGCCATGCCGTCGACTCTTCCGCAATGATATAAGCTCCCGGATGCTCCTTTTCCACCTCGGAATTTAAATGCTGCAGGAAATGAATTGCCTCGTAATGCTCATTTCCGCCATCTTTGTTCGGAAGCCACTCGCCATCGCTTTTTCCATAATCCAGATACAGCATAGATGCAACGGCATCCACACGAAGTCCGTCAATATGGAACTTCTCTATCCAGAACAGTGCATTGGCAACGAGGAAGTTTTTCACTTCCATTCTTCCGTAATCAAAAATATATGTTCCCCAGTCCGGGTGTTCGCCACGTCTGCTGTCCGGATGTTCATACAACGGCTGTCCGTCAAAACGTCCAAGGCAGTGAGCATCTTTTGGAAAATGCGCCGGTACCCAGTCTAAAATTACCTGAATCCCCCGCTTGTGCATTTCATCCACAAAATACATAAAATCTTTTGGCTCACCATAACGGCTCGTCGGCGCATAATAACAGCCAACCTGATAGCCCCATGAGCCATCAAACGGATACTCTGCAATTCCCATCAATTCAATATGAGTATAACCCATATCAACCACATAGTCGCCAAGCATAGATGCTAACTCACGATATGAAAAATTGCCATTGTCATCGTCTTCAATCCGTTTTTTCCAGGAAGCAAGATGAACCTCATAAATACTCATCGGCTCTTTGTCTCTTACATCTCTTGACTTTTTCTGATGCTTCTTCTGATAAGAACCATCCTGCCATTTGTAGCCATCAAGCGACGTAATTCGGGAAGCATTTCCCGGACGCAGCTCCGCATAATTTCCATAAGGGTCCGTCTTATACAACTTATCCCCGCTCTTTGCCGTAATCTCATACTTATAGGCAGCGCCTTCCCACGCGCCCGGCACGAACAGTTCAAAAATACCGCTGCTCCCCCTCATAATCATCTTATGAAGTCTTGCATCCCACATATTAAACTCGCCGATTACACTCACGCTGCAGGCGTGTGGCGCCCAGACAGCAAACTGAACGCCCTCCACGCCATCGCGCTTCATCGGATGTGCTCCTAATTTTTCATAAATTTTATAATGGTTTCCCTCCGAGAATAAATACCGGTCAAGTTCACCAAACATCCCCGGAAATGCATAAGGGTCGTCAATTTCAATCACATCGTCCGGTCCATATTCCACCCGGAATCGATATTTTTTCAGCCGCTCCGATTTCTTCTCAATGACATAGCCAAAAAATCCTTCCGGCTCCATTGGTTCCATCTCGTAAGTGGTCTCCCCTTTTGAATCCAGCACCCACATACGTTTTGCACACGGACGATATGCGGTAAAAATCTGCACATCCTCCTCTTTGAAAATGTGGCAGCCAAGCAAATCCTGAGGTGCATTCAAAATTCCCTCTTCCAATTCCTTCAGCATCTCTTTGCTCGTCCACTGTTCCAAATATGGATTGCTCACATGTTCACCCCCTGCATTTATTTTATCCTAACTGATTCAGCAAGTCCTTTACAATTACAGCCAGTTTTTCTGATTTTTCATCGGCATCTGCCAAATCTTTACCAACAACACCAAAGTAAAGTTTAATCTTTGGCTCCGTACCGGATGGACGAACACAAAGCCATGCATCCTCGGTCAATTCAAAATAGAGTACGTTGGACTTTGGAATACCGGTTGGTTTCTTCTCGCCGGTCTTAACATTTACGATTTCATCTTTCAAATAATCTCTTACTGCCGTCACATCGTAATTACCAAATTTCATCGGCGGATTTTTACGGAGATTATCCATAATCGACTGAATCTTCTGCAGTCCCTCAATACCTTTATGAGTAATGGCAATTACATTATCTTTGTAGTAGCCGTATTTCTCATACATATCTAACATAGCATCCCAAATTGTTTTGCCTCGCAGTTTATAATAAGCAGCCGCCTCGCAAAGTGCCATCGATGCCACAATCGCATCCTTATCTCTTGCATGCGTTCCAATCAAGCAGCCATAACTTTCCTCAAAGCCGAACAGATAGTGGCCTTTTCCTGTTGTCTCCATGCGGAGAATCTCTCTTCCAATCCACTTAAATCCGGTCAGGCACTCGGTCACTTTGATACCATAATATTTTGCCATCGCATCTACGAGGTTCGAAGTAACAACCGTCTTAATCAACTCGCCATCTTCCGGAAGTTTTCCTTCCAGTGCAAGTTTCTGTCCAATTTCATAATCGGCAAGAAAACTTCCCGACATATTTCCGGTTAAGCAGATATACTCACCGGATTTGGTATCTTTTACATAAACACCAAGGCGGTCCGCATCCGGGTCCGTTGCCAGAACTAAATCGGCATCTTTTTCTTTTGCCAGTTTAAGAGCAAGTTCGAATGCTTCCGGTGCTTCCGGATTCGGATAACTGACGGTAGGGAATTCACCATCCGGCAGTTCCTGCTCCGGTACAACAAATACATTTTTAAAACCAAGTTCTTTCAAAATACGGCGTACCGGCAGATTTCCGGTTCCGTGAAGTGGTGTATAAACAATTTTCAAATCTGCTGACGCTTTCTTAATGCAATCCGGATGAAGAACATTTTTCTTAAGTTCCTCCATATAGCGGTCATCAACAGCTTTTCCGATATTCTCATACAAACCGGCTTTCTTTGCCTCTTCTTTGTCCATTGTCTTAACGGCCGCATAATCGGTTACCGCTTTCACCTCATCCATAATTCCGGTATCATGAGGCGGTGTAATCTGTGCACCGTCTTCCCAGTATACTTTGTAGCCGTTGTATTCCGGCGGGTTATGGCTGGCAGTAATGTTAATACCGGAAATACATCCTAACTCACGAACGGCAAAGGACAATTCCGGTGTCGGTCGAAGTGATTCAAAAACATAAGCTTTAATTCCATTTGCTGCCAAACAACAAGCCGCTTCATCTGCAAATTCCGGTGACATCCGGCGGGAATCAAAAGCAATTGCCACGCCCTTTTTCTGTCCGTTCTGTTTGATGATGTAGTTGGCAAGTCCCTGTGTCGCTTTGCGTACCGTATAAACATTCATACGGTTTGTTCCTGCTCCGATAATACCACGGAGACCGGCTGTACCAAACTCAAGGTCCGCATAAAAACGCTCTTTGATTTCATTTTCATCCCCAGCAATACTCTCAAGCTCTTTCTTTGTGTCGTCATCAAAATATGGATTTGATAACCAAGCTTCGTATGTTTTCTTGTAGTCCATAATTTCCTCCTTGCTGCCACATCCATGTGTGGCCTGCTTTTTTAATTTATTTCACTTTCTAAAAAGTGATATTCACCCTTTCGGGAAATTTACTTAGCTATTTTTTGTCAAATCCGGAAAACTCCAGGAAATATCCTTGCTGTCATCCGATATTTCAACGGCATAGGTTTTTGTCTCATAACCATCTTTTGTAAGAGAAAGTGTTACATTTCCAATCACTTTCGTAAAACTGCAAGGCACCTCTCCCTTATAAGTTCCGTTGACATAAACGGCGGCACCAACCGGCGCACTTACCGTAACCTTATGGTCGTTATCATAAGTGACACTGCTCTCACTCGAAGAGGAGGACGAATCATCGGAAACCGAGCTGGAAGAATCGGAACTGTCGGTCTCGACATCCGCACTTTCTTCTGCCAAATTAATATGAACGGTCAGACTCGCATCCTTCACGGTAATAATACCGCTGTAATCTTCGTAGCCCTCGAGTGAAACTTTCACGGAATGATTACCATATTTTAACGAAACAGGTTTTGACGGGTCAGTGAGCGATCCGTTTACATAAAGTTCTGCACCCTGTGGATTCACATCAAATGTAACCCGCGCCGTATCCGGCACTTGATTCTGGTACTTCGCCATATCGACTTTCGTAACCTGTCCGCGTTTTACTTCTACCGTGACTTCAGCCATCAAATCACCATTTTTCATTGTAACAAGCTGCTGCCCCTCCGGCACAACCAAAAGCATATCCTTTGCGACCGGGAGAATTGCCTCGCCCTGCACCGTAACCGTACCGCCGGTAAAATCCTTAAAATTATTCGGCTTGATATATCCATGTCCCCTTGTGACAACAACAGAAAATGCTTGTCCATTCATCCCGCGGAGAGTCACTTCATCCTCCGGCGTAATCTCCAATGGGTCAATCTGTCTGCCATCTGAAAATACAAGCAGGTCATCGTTATAGGCATAATTCACACCACGCACCGTAAGCCGTTTTTCGTCCTGGTTGATTTCGAGCGAAGCTCCCTCGTGCTCGGTAACCGATGCGTTCTGTATCATCTTCTCAACCTTTTTTCCATCTTCACTTGTATACACATCATAAACTTCACCCGGCTCAATTTCGGATGCCGTCATTTGTTTGTTGTTCTTTGTCAAAATCTGTGTACCACCGGTATAAGGATACGTCTCCATCGTCTGGAATGTTGTATTATAAAATTCCATCGTACCCTGCTCTTCATCAACAGCGCCAACTGCGCCGACAAAATCAGCCCCCTGCTCATAGCTGACACTCGGCTCCGGAGAGTTCGTCACCTCCGCCTTTTTGGCAGTTGACCCGCAGCCGGTCAGACCAGCCAGCAAAACAATAAAAAGACAAATCTGTATTTTCGCTTGTTTCATTTTTTATCTCCTGACACTCTTTTTGCGTGACAAAATGCTTCCGTATATTAAGAATTATATTGTATCACATTTTAGGCTTTCTGACTAGTCCCTAACGTAAATGTTCGCATTTGCTGCAAAAACTTATCTTTGCTCTCTTCCTGCTCACAAACAGCCTTTAATTTTTCCATGTTTTTGTTGGAAATCCACGTCTTTTTACTGTTGATGTACTGATTGAGAAGCTTCCAGTATTTAATTGGATATGACAAAATGGTGATGAGAAATTCCAGTTCTTTTTTACTGCATCCTGCCCCCTCGCAGTAACCATTCCACAAAACCACTCCTTTTTCCACCTGCCACTTATTCTTTTCCATGACTTTTCTCATAAAATACGCCATGTCAAGAAGCTGCATTCCCGGTGCGGCATGCTCAAAATTTGTTGTGGCAAGCCCGCTTTTGGTTAAAAGCAGATTATGGTAATTATACTCCCCGTGGCAGACGTCTTTGGTCTGCCCACTGTGTTCCTTGTAATAGAGATTTTCGGATAGCTGGCTGCGTACCTGCATGGCACGCTCATAGAAATTTGGAAAGCACTGCATGGCATACCGCTCAAATTCCGTTTTTTTCTTCTTTCCACGCATATACCCATACACATGTTTCATTTCCCTGTTATGTTTATCATACCGGGATAAAAGTGGCTGCTGAAGCAAAACCGGTTCCTCATAAAAGTTTTGCAGACTACTGTGGAGCTGTCCTAAGTTTTCTGCCATCAAGCGAATCGTGGTCACATTTTTGCAGTCACATTCCTCTCCAAAAAACCATCGGTACAAAACATATTTCGACCCATCTTCCGCTTCTGTCAAATACTCTCCATCCACATTTTTCACGGCAAAATCTAAAAGTGTCATACTGTTTTTACGCAAATGCTCCTTCACTTCATTTTCCCATTCAAAATGTCCGGTAAGTTTCATTTTTTCACGAAGCAGCAGAGGACCGTCTTTCGTATCAAATAGGATGGCACCCCTTGCCCGATATTGATTTTTCACCTGAAACCCGTATTTTTTCTCAATTAATTCCCGTCTGTCTTCCAAAAATATCCCCTCCTCAGTCTCCGTTTGTCTGCCTTAAATTTTATGTATCAGAATGAAAAATATGCCATATCATAAATGTTTTTCCGCTTTCATACACTGGGAACAAACGTCTTGGAGGCGCCCTCATGAAAAAAAGATTTTTTGTGCTCTTTCTCCTTTTTTCTCTCTTCATTGCAGGCTGTCAGACCGGGCAGGAAGCAAACGCTGACTTTAACACCTTTTGCATGGAAACGTTTCGCTCCTATGCCGCAAGTGACTCCTTAACACTCAATTACACGCTGATGTCCCCGAAAAAATACGGAATTACGGATTTGCCTGATGGGTTTTCTTCGTTTTCCCTTCACGATTTGAAGCAGATGCAGACTTCGACGGAAAATACACTTGCAAGACTTCGTAGCTTTGCCTCGAAAAATTTATCCCGCGAGGACAGACTTCTCTATGATACACTTGATGCCTCGCTTACGCTGTCACAGGAGGACATCCGCATGCTTGCTCATTCGTATTCGTTCGACCCTTCGAGTGGGATTCAGGCACAGCTTCCGGTTCTTCTCTGTGAATTTATTCTTACAGACAAACAGGATTATGACCAGTATTTTTCTTTACTAAAGTCCATCCCTGCCTACTTTAACTCCTTGATTTCCTTGGAAAAATTCAAGAAGAAAAAGGGCACACTGCCATCCGCCACAACCATTCGCCACACAATAAGACAGTGTCAGGAATTTATCGACTCATCAGGGACAGATGCCATCGAGAAAAGTTTTGAAAAATCCATAAATTCCGCCTCTTTTTTCTCTGCTTCCGAAAAGAAAGAGCAGTTAGAAAAACATAGGAAACTTCTCTCACACTCGCTTTTTCCCGCCTATAAAAATCTAATTACCGAATTGGGTAAACTTTTGCCCTTTGCTCCAAATGATGGTGCCCTCGCTGCGTACACAGGCGGTCGTACTTATTACGAATATCTGGTAAAAGAAAAAACCGGCACAATATCTTCACCGGATTCCTTATTTCAAATGCTGACAAAAAAGCTGAACGAGTCCGAACAAAAACTTGCCACCCTTGCCGCCACGTCACCTTCGTCCTTTTTGACCTGCGAAAAGCACACTTCAAAATATGAAGAGCCAAAATCGATTCTTACTCATTTAAAGAAAAAAATCCGCACGGATTTTCCGGCACTCAAAAAACAGACCTGTCACATCCGCGCCGTCGATTCCTCGTTAGAAAACTTTTTAAGTCCCGCCTTTTATCTCACACCGCCCATCGACGAGCCTGCCGCCAATGTGATTTACATCAATCATGCGGCAAAGTACCGCCACCAGAATTTGCATGCTACCTTGGCACACGAGGGCTATCCGGGGCACTTATTTCAGAACTGTTATTTTCGCGAAAAAAATAAGCATCCCCTGCGTTATGTCCTTAATTTTCCGGCATACACAGAAGGCTACGCCACCTATGCAGAAATCTATTCTTACCAATTTTTAAATGCCACGAAAGAGGAAATCGATATTTTACAGAACAATGCCATTTCCACCCACTGCCTGTATGCGCTCTGCGACATTGGCATTCACGCAAAACACTGGAGTCAGAAAAAACTTTCCGATTTTCTTGCGAATCATGGGATTGTAACAGCAGATAATGCCAGAGCCATTTATGAAACGATTATTGACTCACCCGGCAGTTACCTGCCTTACACGATTGGTTACCTGGAAATCTGCCGGATTCGTGATACGTTTCAAAAAGCAGCCGGAAAATATTACAGTCCGCTTCTCTTCCACACATTTTTATTGGATACCGGACCAACTTCCTTTCCCGTTTTAGAGAGGCAAATTAACGGCTGGCTCAAAGAAAAAACTTGAAACTCCCGATGTTCAATGATATATTGATATTAGATTTATTTTATAGGTCTCACCTAACTAATCAATTAAAAATTGGAGGAAATATTTATATGGGAAACTTTTGTACGCAATGTGGCCGTCCGCTTCAGGAAGGCGAAGTTTGTAACTGCACTGCACAGGCAGCGCCAAATCCGGCACCTGCTGCTCCAACACCAACGCCCGTTGCTCCGAATCCGGTAACACCGCCACAGGCTGCACCAACACCGGCTCCGGCTCCTACACCGGCACCTACACCGGTACAGGCTGCACCAAGTCAGAGTTCACGTGAAATCAAGCAGGGCTTTGAAAATTTGGGTACCGCGTTGAAAACTATTTGGAAAAACCCGGCAGAAGCTGTTTCTGCTCTTGCAAAAAAAGAGAGCTGGCTTGCCGCATTGATTTTAATTGCCGCACAGGCACTTTTCAGCGGATTATTTGCTTTGACAAACTACGGTGTAGGACTTGAACATAATTCCGCAATAAGCCTTGTGATTTCCTTTTTCTTTACCTTCTTCTTCTCGATTGCTCTCTCCGCAGCAGCAATGGGAATGTATCTTGGTATCGGAAAAGCAACGAACGCAGGCATTACTTTTAAATCCGCACTGGCAACAGCATCCATTCGTTGTTTCGTATGTCTGCCACTGACTTTTATCGGTCTTTTACTTGGTATGGCAAGCGTACAGATTGGTATGTTTTTCTTCTTCCTCGGTGAAATCATTGCTGCTTTCTTAAGCATCCTTGCCGTAGAGAAGAATCTTGAAGTGAACGCAAACCGTGCTTTCCTGATTGTCGGCAGCACATATGTTGTATTATATATTTTGTTTGTTTTATTTGCAGCACTTTTCAATGCTGTAATGCCAACAGAAGTATTTACATTTGTTGAAGGCTCTTCTTACAGTGGATGGAGTGATTGGTTTAATTAAATGCCAGCGTGAAAAAGTTTAAAAAATAAGTGAGGAATTTGATATGTTTAGGCAAGGTATAAAAGGCAGATATCTACATAAACATGCCACTTTTTTGTGGCTTAGCCTTTGCCTTGCCATTTTTTTATCGTCTCTGCCTCAAAAGGCACTTTTTGACAGAAATATTTTCTCATGCAGCCACGAATCAGACCAGTCATTGCAGCCGGTGCAGACACAGATTGGCACAAATGATTCCATCCCATTTTCCGGATGGGTTCTTTCTGCCGGCAAAGAGGGTCAACCATTATCCTTTCTTTCCAGAATTCGTGTATCAAACCGGATTCCTTTCCGGCTGCCGATTCCGGAACTTTGGTTTTCTGTTTTAGGTCTTTGTTTCGCCCTTTGGCAGTTCGTTTTTCTGCAAAGACTCAGGCGGCAGAGAAAAGACAATCATCTAAGAAATTTTTTGATACGATACATACATAATCAAAACGGAGAAACCTACCGTCAGGTCCTTTTCTGATTTCATAGAAGTCGGGAAAGGAGGACGTAACCATGATATTTGCAATTAAAACAATTATTTGCATTGCTGTTATCGGTCCAATCACAGCATGGGCTTATCATATTGAACATCGATAATAGCAAACAGGTTTCTCAAACTCAAATTTTATCAAGTGGCTTATGCCAAAAAAAGACTGCCTGTTCTGCGATATAACAATCGTCAGAGCAGACAGCCTTTTTTATTTCATTCGTTCTATTCTGTCACTAAGAAGGAACTCCATCAGCTTTGAATTTTTTTCATTTCCGGATTTTGCACCTTGTGCAGTAAACACCATTTCTGCCCGGTCATTTTCCTGATACGGATTCCATTTTGGAAGAACCTTTCCGTCATCATCTGTTCCATTTGGATCACCGTATTTGATAAAATTCGCCCAATAATTACACATTTGTCTGGCTAAATCATAATGCCTGCCAACAAATGGCCGCCAGCATTTGGCAAGTGTTTCAAAGAAAAACCACAAATCAACGGAATGAAATGTTCCCGGATGATCCTCTCCCGGTATATCCGGCGCAAAACGATAATAATAACAGTTTGCAGGCTTCACACTTTTTTCATTTAGAAGAAATGCGGCCTTTGTCATAAGTTCCATACCGCTAACGGGCGCATAACCATCTTTCGTTTGCTCATGCACTTGTGGTATTGCAAGAAACTCTTCCGCTTTTTTGCAAAACCAAGCACTTGCCTTCTTCTCAAGTTCTTCTTCATTCTGCGCATCAATCACAAATGGAAACTCATCTTCCGTATTTCCGGCAAGAACAGGCACACCAGCATATTTCCCTTGCGCAAACAAGCGAATCGGATCGCCGATACAAATATTATTATCCCTTGACGTTACCATAATTTCATTTTCATACATAAATTTATCATAACAATCACGAATATATTTTGCATCCAGCTGCCTGGCCTCTGCCAGAGTCTTCACACCAAGATAATCAAAAATTTCTCACCAAGTTTCTCTGCCTCATCTAACGATGGCGGAATTCCCATTCCCTCTTCAGCATATGGGCTTCGAATCATACCGCTCATAATCACTGCACGCTGAAACAAACCAAAGTTATCCGGACAGGTCATCTGAGTCAGTACACTCCCTGCCCCCGCCGACTGTCCGGCAATGGTAATCTGTTCCGGGTCGCCGCCAAATGACGCAATATTTCGTACAACCCAGCGAAGCCCTTCCTGCTGGTCAAGATTTCCAAAGTTTGTCGGTGCTTCCGGTGCCTCTTTGGTCAAATCTTTATGAGCAAGAAATCCAAAACAGTTGATACGGTAATTTACTGTCACAACAACGACACCTCTTTTAGCAAGCCGCTCTCCATCAAATTCCATTTCGGATGGATAACCCCACTGCAGCCCGCCGCCAAAATACCATACTAAAACCGGCTGTTTTTCATCTACAGTCTTTGCACTTGTCCACACATTCAGGTACAAACAGTCTTCGTCCATAGGAATCTCCGGATCTACATGCCACTCTTTGCAATACACGTCTGTTCCAAGTCCCGGTATGCTCTGCATGGAAATCGGTGCAAATCGAGATGCATCTCTGACTCCCTCCCAGTCAGCTGCCGGCTGCGGTGCACGCCAGCGATTTTCTCCAATTGGTGGTGCTGCAAATGGGATTCCCTTAAATACAGTAATTCTAGGATCCGCTGCTTCAATTCCGCGCACCCATCCGTTTTCAGTCTTTGCCTCTCGTATCATCAAAAAACCTCCTTTTTTCTTTCCCCAAAACAAACTCTTAGAAATTTTATGAATACACGATTGATCTGTGTCGAAAAAGAAGCACTCTCATAATCGAAAGTGCTTCTTTAAACCATACGGTGTTTCTGAATAATCTCCTCGTATCTGCGGTTAGAGGCTTCCATCTCCATCTCAAATTCTAATTCTTCAATCTCAGCGTCCTCCTGATCGAGTTCCTCTAACAGTCCAAGGAGATCATCATCCGTCAAAAACTGTTCCATGATTCCCCTCCTTTTATTGATATATTTATTGTAGCATAAAAGAGGGGGGTCAAGGGGGTGATGGTACTTTTTCGGTTTCTGGTAAAGCACTTATGAACAGTTTGGATTACGTGGGCGCTCCCGCTAAACAAACGCGTAAGGGTATCGGCATGCCAAACACGCATGCCTCATACCCACGTGTTTGTACCCACGCAACTCAAACTGTTCATAAGTGCTTTACCAGAAACCGAAGAAACTGTCGTCAATCTTTTTTGTTCTAGGTCTGTTTATTGATTCTGTGACAACTCTTTTTGCTTGTTTTGCCTCATAGAGTTGCATTTTAGCCTTATAATTAAGCCTAATCAAGGAAAATCGCAGGTTATATGCAACCCTTTCTGCTATTTTTTTCTTTTTGGTTGTTTTTTTTCGCTTCATTTTAAAACGGATGCAACTCTTTTTGCTTTTTGTAAAGATTTAGGTTGCATAAGCTTCGATGGGCCCTCTATTCTGCGAAGATTAATTGGCTCCAACCCTGCCTTCCCCATATGATGCGTTATCTTTTTATTCTTAGTGGCTGTGTAGAGAGCTGGTTTCACCTGACTGCATACAAATGCGCGGGTATCTGATATGGCGTATTGTGCCTATCGATACCCCTGCGCAATTTGTCGAGCGCAAGCGGTGCAGGAAGGTAAAACCAGCTCTCTACACAGCCGCTAAAAATAAAAAATAACACCCCTTGAAAATCCCCCCACATAAGCTATGATAGTACCATACGAAACCAATTTCTGCCAAGTCAGAAACGAAAGGAGTTTATCGAATGAACGAAGAAAACATTGTTTTTAATTCAGAGGATGTAGAAAACAACAAAGTTATGGGGATTTTAGCTTATTTCGGAATTCTTTTCCTAATTCCGCTACTTGCAGCAAAAGATTCACAATACGCAAGATTCCATACAAATCAGGGAATTGTGCTTTTTATTTTCAGTGTAGCACTTAACATAATTGGCAATGGTATTTCCTTTGTAATCTCTGTTACAAGCTTCGGAATCTTATCCTTTGTGGGAACACTTATAACCGGACTGATTGGATTGGTTTGTTTAGCATTCGCTATTGTCGGCATTGTAAATGCCTGCTCCGGCGAGCCAAAGAAACTTCCGATTATCGGAAATATCACTCTTTACAAATAATAAACAGTTATTATAGCAGACCAAAGGCGGTTATCTTACAAGATACCGCCTTTTTAAGAAAGGATGACGGATTATGTCAATGAACACAACACCAAAGGGAGAGCGAATCCACATTGCTTTATTTGGACGGCGAAATGCCGGAAAATCAAGTCTCATTAACGCCATAACCGGACAGGACTTAGCCATTGTATCCGATGTACTGGGAACCACAACTGACCCGGTTTACAAGGCAATGGAAATTTTACCGCTTGGTCCGGTTATGCTAATCGACACACCGGGACTTGACGATGAAGGCGTGTTGGGCGAAGAGCGCATCAAAAAGGCGCGAAGCGTTTTAAATAAAACGGACTTAGCGTTAATTGTTGCCGATGGAAACGAGGCAGCAAAAGATTTTTCTTTTGAGCACCAGATTCTTGCCCTGACGAAAAAGAAAAATATTCCTTCAATTGTTGTGTTGAACAAACAGGATTTATGGGCTGAAAATGAAGCAGCAATTCAGGCATATGGAGATTTATGTGTTAGTTCCAAAACAGGGTATCACATTCATGAATTGAAAGAACTTATAACGACAAAACTGCCGACAGATGACCAGACCGGAAAAATCGTTGGTGATTTGCTCTCCCCACTCGATTTTGTCGTTCTTGTCGTTCCGATTGATTCTGCAGCTCCAAAGGGCCGCCTGATTCTGCCACAGCAGCAGGTAATTCGAGATGTGCTGGAATCCGGAGCGACCGCTATTGTATGCCGGGATACCGAATTTGCAGACACTTTGAAAAAGCTGGGCCAGTCGCCAAAACTTGTCATTACGGACTCCCAGGCATTTGCAAGTGTATCAAAAGACACGCCAAAAAACATTCCTCTTACTTCTTTCTCGATTCTTTTTTCCCGCTATAAGGGAGATTTGCAGACACAGATTGATGGAGTAAAAATGCTTGATAAATTAAAAGACGGCGACACAATTCTGATGGCAGAGGGATGTACACACCATAGACAGTGCGATGACATTGGAACGGTAAAACTTCCACGCTGGATTTCCGAGTACACCGGTAAAAAATTAAACTTTGCCACATCAAGCGGCGGTGGATTTCCGGAAAATTTGAGTCCGTACCGGCTGATTGTCCACTGTGGCGGATGCACCTTAAGCAAGCGGGAAATGGCATTTCGCATCGCTGAAGCAAAAGACCAGAATGTCCCAATTGTCAACTATGGCACGATGATTGCACAATTAAAGGGCGTACTCAAAAGAAGTATCGCCCCATTTGCTGACGAGTTATCGTAACGCCTCGCCACGGTTAATTTTATTAATTACTTTATTCCGATACATGATTTCATCACTTTCTTTAATGAAAATTTCCATGGTATCCTGCTGCGAAGGAACGCGGCAGGCATACCCATAACTGGCGTGAATATCATATTCTTTACCGCCACTCTCATTGAACGCATCCAGATAAGCAACCAATTCTTCCAGATAATGAACCCCCTCATTTTCTGCAATATCTTCGGCAATAATTTCAAATTCATCACCACCGGTGCGTGCCTGAATCACCGCATCCGGACATGCATGATGAATCGCTTCACGCACTTTTTTCAACGCATAATCGCCTTCGATGTGACCATAATTGTCGTTAATCTGTTTCATGCCATCCATATCGATAATCGCAAGGAAAATCTGCTTTCCCTCCTCTTTTGCCTGCTCGAACATCGGATTCCCGCGATTTTCAAATCCGCGTCGGTTGTACATCCCGGTCAGCGAATCGCGGTCATACATTGCTTCCAGTTTTACAACAAGTTTCTGCATTTTCTGATATGTCATAATGTCCTGAAGAAGATTGCCGATAATAATGTTCCAATACATATACATCCGTCCCGTCGTTTCGGCATCTATAAATTGCAGCGCCTCATAGCCAAAACATAAATCCTGAAAATGAAGCGATGCCAAAAACCACATCTGCGGCTCTTCGCTGCTCATGCATTTAGGAATCAGTTCTCTGCGGTCAAAACGTTCTCTGGTCGGGCTGATATTTTCCCGATTACGAATAGCAATCGGCATTTCCATTTTATCAGTAAAGCCTTTGAACTCTTTTTTTTCCAGCCAGCCCTCACACAAACACATGCAGTAATCTTTAAAGCCTTCAATATTATAAATATAACGTCCGATTTTCTGTCCGACTTCATCAATCGTATGACATTCACTCATATGAATCGACATAAAATGAAACTGCATTTCACGGTTCTCGCTAATGTTTTCAGTCTCATACATACGCTGGCGGATGGTCATGACCTCCTGTCCCTCACTTGCCATACAGCCACATGATTCCCTCGGCTGCAAAACAGCGTCAAAAAACACATTCTCCACTTTTTCCGGGCAATCCTGCTTTTTATCAATAATATGTACTGCCCGCCTGCCCATTTCAAAAAACGGAACCATTGCCGTCGTAATACATGGGGTAAAGGAAAGTGTACTGCGCATACCGTCGTATCCACTCACCGCAATATCCTGAGGAATCCGATACCCACGCCGAATAAGTTCACTGGCAACGGCTGTCGCCATATAATCATTGGCGCAGATAATTCCCTCCGGCTGCGGCTCACCCTCTGCTAAAAACCAGTCACATGCCTCTTTACCTTTATTTTTCCAAAAATCTCCATAAAAAATCTGATGCTCACCATAGGAAAGTCCATATTCATCCATTTTACGTTTAAAGCAAAGAAGCCTCTCCTGTGCATCCCAGTGGTCTTTTGGTCCTGTCATAAAACACAGCTTTTTCATCCCATGTTCTTTAACAAAATGGTCAATCAGCCCTTCCATACAGCTGCCGTTATCCACAAGCAGATTATTTGCTCCGACCAAAAGTTCGCGGATACTGATAATCGGACAATGGCAGCGCTCTCTTATGTTCTTAATAACATGCTCTCTGCTGTCGATTTCCTCCATCGTATCAAGCGCTAAAACAACACCGTCTAACTCTTCGTAAGGCGGCAATTCCCACAATGTCTGATCTCCGATAAAATAGCGGTGGTTCTGTCCATAATTACCATAATCGGAAAACACAGCAACATTATAACCAAGTTCCTTTGCCCCGGTAATAATTCCCTGACATAGGCGATTTTGAAATTCGCTCGCAGAACGCTCCAAAAACACACCAATCGTTTTTCGACTATTATGAAACATCGAATCACTCCCTCTCCGTTTATTTTTTCCACTCTTTCGCTAAAAAGAGCAGTTTCTCTTTCTCGTTATCTTCCGGATGCGCCAACACATGCTCCAATAACTGTTGCAACATTTCGCCAATTGCCGGTCCCGGTGTCATCCCCATCTGTATCAACTCACGGCCGCCAATTGTCAAATCTTTCACACAGACTGCCTCGCCCGCCTCGCATATTTCCCGATAGCAGCGCTTCGCAGCCTCTAAGCGCATCAATTTTTCCTTCTGTTTATATTCACTCTGTGACAACAAATCCGCCTGCTGTAAAGTAAACAAAAGCGGCATTAAATCCGTCCCTGCCTGATTCATCAACCGCCGCATCGCCTGCTTTGCTTTTCTCGGCTGCGGCTCATCTGACAAAACGCAGTTTTCATGACGTCTGTCGTGATAACGAATTAACGTCGTTACCGTTGCCACGGTTTCATTATCAAATTTTAACCGGCGGAGAATTCCCCTCGCCTTCTTAGCTCCGTACTCCGGATGTTTATAAAAATGGGCAATTCCTTCATCATCAACCTGCTTGCAGTCCGGTTTTGCCACATCATGAAGAAGCGCAGCATAAGCTAACATTACCCGCTCTTTTGTGCGAAATCCCGCCTGCTCTCCCAAATCATTAATATGAGAAATGGCCGCTAACAAATGATGTCCGACATCAAAACAGTGATGTGGATTTTCCTGCGTCGTGGCAAGCATTTTTTCAAGTTCCGGCAGAAAATATGCGCTTAATCCCGTCTCTACGGCAAGCAGTAATTTGTCACTTCCCTTTGAAACAATAAGCTTGGTAAGTTCGGTGCGGATTCTCTCGGCACTCACATTTACCAAAGTCGGTGCTTTTTCCTTTATTGCCAAAAATGTTTTTTCTTCCAGTTCAAACTGAAGCTGTCCGGCAAACCGAATCCCTCGCAGCATTCGGAGTGCATCTTCATCAAACCGCTCATTTGCCTCACCGACACAGCGGATTACTTTTTTTTCTAAATCTTCACGCCCTCCATATAAATCTACGATTCCAACACGCGGATTATACGCCATCGCATTAATTGTAAAATCACGGCGTTTTAAATCTTCATTCAAATTGGGCGTAAATAAAACTTCTTTCGGGTGACGGTGGTCTTCATATTCGCCGTCCATGCGGTAGGTTGTCACTTCATAACCGTCATCACCAATCATAACCGTCACGGTTCCATGCTGGATTCCCGTATCAATGGTACGCCGAAAAAGGGCTTTCACCTGTATCGGATTCGCAGACGTTGTAATATCCCAGTCATCCGGTACGCGCCCCAAAAGTGTGTCGCGGACACAGCCTCCCACGGCATATGCCTCGTAACCATTTTCTTCTAATGTCTCAATAATCGATTTTACCTGTTCAGGAATTTTCACGTTATCACCCAAACATATTATACCGCTTTTTCCTTTGACAAACAAGCATATTTTCGCTACAATGTAGAGCGAAGGAAAGGAGGGAAGGATAATGAATTACACCTATTATACAAAAGGTACTTGTTCCAAACAGATTGATTTGGAAATTAATGGTGACGTTATCACAAATGTAAAGTTTTATGGTGGCTGTGATGGAAATTTGAAAGCCATTCCTGCACTGGTTGATGGATTAACCGTAGATGAAATTTCAAACAAATTATCCGGCATCCAATGTGGATTTAAAGGCACTTCCTGTGGCGACCAGCTGGCTCATGCAGTCAGAGAAGCCTATGAGGCTGAAAAAGCAGCCAATGCCTAGTAGAAATTGGTCTGCTTTGACTGAGTGTTCGAAACCATCCACTCATTAAACAAAACTAAGGAGAGAAAAAAATGAAAAGCAAAAAATTAGTATTTATCTGTCAGGCAGCCGTTATCGCTGCCCTCTATGTCGTGTTGACTTATGTATTCAGCGCCTTTGCAAGCGGCGTTATTCAAGTTCGTGTTTCCGAAGCATTAACCATACTGCCAGCCTTTACACCGGCAGCAATTCCGGGACTTGTCATCGGATGTCTATTGAGCAATACCCTGACCGGGTGTGTTCTTCTCGATATTATTTTCGGAAGCGTTGCTACCTTAATCGGTGCACTCGGCTCGTATGCACTTCGCCGCCATACATGGCTGGTGCCAATTCCGCCAATTGTTTCCAATATGATTATTGTGCCATTTGTCCTTCGTTTTGCCTATGGTGCAACAGACGCATTTCCTTTTATGATAGCAACCGTTGGCGCAGGAGAAATTATTTCCTGTTATTTACTCGGCATGATTTTATACGGAGCACTCAAAAAAGTGAACCATACACTGTTCTAAAAATGCCTTGAGGCATTGATTTTTACGCTTTATAAGGGTATAATTGTAATATTAGGATAAAAATTTCGTGCTTACACGATAATATTCAGTTATTTGAGGATAGAGACACTTATGAAGCGAATACTTTTGATTTTCGCAGTATTCTTTGTCACCGTGGCAGGAATTTATTACTGGAGACAGACGCACTTACAAACAACGTCCGATTCCATTTCCACGCCCCGTGTGACAACACCATCTGCGACAAAACCGGAACCGACTGAGCCACCTTTACTTCCCTCAAACCTTGAGAGCATTACAACAAACAATGTTACGGTTCCCTTAGATGTAGTACCCGGCAGTTACACGGCACTTGTAAGCCGCGACTATCTGCTGCCATCGACCTATGTACCAAAAGATTTGGTCGAGATTTCCGTTCGATTCAGTTCGAACTCACACGACGACAAACGAAAAATGCGGCGTGTTGCATCCAAAGCACTGTCAAAAATGTTTCGGGCCGCCGAGAAAAAGGGCATTATTTTATATGGTGTTTCGGGCTACCGTTCGTATGAACGCCAGAAATCCATTTACTCAAGAAACGTTGCACTGCATGGAAAAAAAGCGACGGATTCTTTATCCGCAAAACCCGGCAGCAGTGAACATCAAACAGGTCTTACAATTGATGTTTCCGCCAGTTCGGTAGGCTGCTTATTGACCGAGCGTTTTGGCTCTACCAAAGAGGGCAGATGGCTCGCCAAAAATGCTCACAAATACGGCTATATTATCCGCTATCCGAAAGGAAAAACAAAACTTACCGGCTATTCTTACGAACCATGGCACATTCGCTATGTCGGCGTCAGCTATGCCAGTTACTTAAAAAAGAATAAGCTGACACTTGAGGAATTATATGGTGTCAACCAAAAAGCGGATGAAAATACACCGAAAGTCGATGTGGAGAATCCCGATGAATATGAAACCTCACCGCCGTCTCCGGCACCAAATCAATAGAAAAGGGGTACTTGTATGAGAACCATTATTATTTTAATTTTATATGTTGTTATTACGATTTTAAGCCTTCCAATGTACCTGATTGAAGCAATTGTGCGGCTTATCAGCCCACGTGCGGCAGCCCACATCGCACAAGTCATTGTTAAGGGAGCGTTTAATCTTGTAATGTTTGTTTCGGGCTGCAAAAAGACCATTATTGGCGTAGAAAATATTCCGAAAGACACACCGGTAATGTATGCCGCCAACCACCGAAGCTTTTATGACATCATTTTAGCTTACGCAACGGTTCCGAATCAGACCGCTTTTATTTCGAAAATGGAAATTAAGAAAATGCCTTGTGTCGCACAGTGGATGTATTTTTTAAATTGTCTGTTTATGGACCGTGGTGATGTAAAACAGAATCTGCAGGTTATTTTATCTGCCATCACACTCGTAAAAAACGGCTATTCCATTTACATTGCACCGGAGGGAACCCGAAATGCAACCGATACACTGCTTGAATTTAAAGAAGGCAGTATGAAGATTGCCACCAAGGGAAAATGTCCGATTATCCCGGTCTGCTTATGCAACACCGAAAATATTTTTGAAAATAATCTGCCTTGGATTAAAAAGGGAAAAATCCTGATTGAATACGGAAAACCAATTTATCCGGAAGAGCTGGATAAGGAAACAAAAAAAACACCTCGGCGTTTACGTGCGTGGAATTATTGAGGAAATGTATGAGGAAAATCGAAAAAAAATCAGCTAAACCTTTCTTTTTTTCCCATTCCATGATAGAATAGTTCCAGTTTGAAATTTTTATGAAGTGGAGGAATCGCAAACCATGCATATTTTTTTAACTATTTTAGCAATTGTTGCCATTGTATTAGTTGTTGTCATGGTCGTTCTTTACTTCTTAGGCAAAAAAATGCAGAAGAAGCAGGACGAATCGCAGGCACAGATGCAGGCCGCATCCCAGACAGCAACCATTCTTGTCATTGACAAAAAGCGGATGAAATTAAAAGATTCCGGTCTTCCAAAGATGGTTTTGGAAAACACACCGAAATATCTCCGTGGCTCAAAAGTACCGATTGTCAAAGCTAAAATCGGACCAAAAGTGATGTCTTTGATGTGCGACGAAAAAATCTTCCCGGTTCTCCCGGTAAAGAAAGAATTAAAAGTTGTCATCAGCGGAATTTACATTATGGGCGTCAAAGGACGTAACGTACTTGACAATCCGGAAGAAAAACTCGGATTCTGGCAAAGAAGTAAATTGAAAGCATTGAAAAAAGCAGGAAGATAAATATCGCAGAAAGATAGAAATTGCAGAAACATAGAAAAAGTAGCAAGCGGGATATTTGCTCACGCAAATATAGCTTGCTGTTTTTCTATGTTTCTGCTTGCGGATAAGGGAAAGGGAAGCTTGCAGCGGGGCAGTTGTTTTTGTCAACTCCTTCCCCCTTCTCTAATAAAAAAAGACCCGGGTTCAAAGCTATATTTGCTTCGCAAATATCCCGCTTTGAACCCGGGTCTTTTTTTTATTACCTCTCAAAATCCAAAATCGAAAGTGGCTCACTAAGATTCTCATTTTGTTCTGCCAAATCAATCGTTTCACCATCGGATAACCGGCGCACAACCGGGTAGAGCGTATGGTACTGGCGATTCTCTACCACGACCGCAACGTTACCATCCGACAATATCACGTTACGTCCCTTTGGATAAACCGGTATGTAAGTAATGAATGCCTTTACATATTCCGGCTGGAACATTTTTCCTGCATTGTTCATCAAAAACTCAATGGCTTCTTTTGGCGACTGCGCTTTTTTATAAGGACGCTCACTTGTAATCGCATCATAAACATCCGCAATGTGAATAATTTTTGCAAACATATAAATCTGGTCGCCGCGCAGTCCCAGCGGATAACCGGAACCATTTACATTTTCATGGTGCATATAAACACCCATTTTCGTCTTGGAACTGATGTTAATGTTCTCTTTGAGTCTTTCATAGCCAAGCTCTGAGTGCGTTTTCATTGTCTCATACTCTTCCTCAGAAAGCGGACCTGCCTTTTCCAATAAATCAAGCGGCAAATTAAGTTTTCCGATATCATGCAAAAGCCCTGCTGCCGAAAGTTCTTTCAGAATCGATTTTTTTAATCCGATTCCGATACCTGTAAGCACCGACAAAACCGCCACATTTACCGAATGTTTATAAGTATAATCCGAGTTTGTCCGCATACTGATTAAGTTGACATTAATATCACCATTTAAGCTTAACTCTTCCGTAATATCACTTGCCACTTTAAGTGCAGCATCAATATCAAGTTTTGTCAATGCCTTAGTCGCCTTTACCCCCAATTCGTCACTAATCAAATCTTCTACTGTAATATCTGATGACATCTCATCTTCAATATACAACCCCGCCAAGCCTATATCACGCATTCTTAAAATTAACCGTTCGGTCAATTTGACCCGGTAATTCACTAAAATGCTGCCCTGCTCATTGTAAATGGATTTCCCAACAATCATTCCGGGCTGTGCACTGTCAATACTGATATATCTCATACGTCAATCTCTCCATCAAAAACCGTCGTTGCCGGTCCTTTCATCTGTACTTCGCCATTAGCTAAATACGTGTCATATAGTTTACCCCCGCGAATCTGTACCTCAACTTCTTCTCCCCGTTTGCAAAAGCCATTTAAAACAGCCGCTACAACGGATGCACATGTGCCTGTTCCGCAGGAAATCGTCTCCCCGGAACCGCGTTCCCACACCCGCATCTTTATCGTGTGGTCATCGATTACCTCAACAAACTCTGTGTTAATCCGGTCCGGAAATAACTCGTGGTTTTCAAAAGATGGTCCAATTTTTTCCAAATCTAAATCATCAATTCCCTCTGTAAAAATCACACAATGCGGATTTCCCATTGAAACACAAGTGGCTTCATACTCTTTTCCGTCAACCACAAGTTTTCTAGCAACAAATGTATCGCCATCTGCTGATACCGGAATCTTTGCAGGTTCCAATACCGCCTGTCCCATATTTACCGTTATGTAAGTAACCAATCCGTTTTCCACGGTAAGTTTTAATGCTTTTATGCCGCTCTTTGTTTCAATCGTAATCTCATCTGAATGAACTATTCCATGCTCATACGCATACTTTGCGACACAGCGAATCCCGTTTCCACACATCGCACCTTCCGAGCCGTCTGCATTATACATAATCATACGACAGTCCGCAGTTTTAGACGGTGCAATCAGAATCAAGCCATCGGAGCCAATTCCAAAATGTCTGTCGCTCACAAAAACCGCCAGTTTGGATGCATCGTCTACCTGTTCTGTAAATAAATTTACATAAACATAATCATTGCCGGTTCCGTGCATTTTCGTAAAATGTAATTTACTCACACAACTCCTCCTTTATTCTTCAATGAAAATATCTACATTGCAGTTAGACAAAAATGTCTGGTTCAGTTCCAAATCATAATCTAACTTCAAATGAAATCCCCGCTCGGTGAGTATCTTCTGGAGCGATTTCGTGCTAAGCGCAATCTCCAGCTCCCCAACCGGCGTCGAATAATATGAATACGTCGTCTCATTTGGCACAAACACCATATGGCTTTCCGCCGGACCATGCTTGATAATCTCTAACTGGTCGTCTTTGTATTTCACCAGATTTTTCACAACGGAGACAAGTCCATTTTCTTCCTCTTCCACAACTTCCTCATAGGTAATCCATGCAAATCCATCTCTCTCACACATCTGCCCAACAGAAATCACTTCCACATCATCGCGGTCGCCGTCTTCGCCGTGCATATGCATGCCGCAGATTCTAAGTTTAACCTCTTTTGTCATGTTCTGACTCCTTATCTTTCAAATGCAAGTGCAATAATCTGATCTAACAATTCTTCTTTCTCAAACCCTGCTGCCTTCCAAAGCATCGGATACATACTGATGTTGGTAAATCCCGGAAGTGTATTAATTTCATTAAAAATCACTTCGTTCGTTCCCTGCTCCACAAAGAAGTCAACACGCGATAATCCAAAACCGCCCACGGCGCGAAATACCGCTACTGCATTTGTCCGGATTTTCTCCTTCACTTCATCCGGCAAATCCGGGTCAATTACCGTCTTCGATTCCGCATTGTTATACTTGGCATCAAAATCATAAAACTCTGCTGCCGCCAAAATCTCACCAACCGGCGAAGCTTTTGGATTTTGTCCGCCTAAAACTGCACACTCCACTTCTCGTCCGATAATCGTTTCCTCAATCAATACACGATGGTCATGTTTTTTCGCAAGTGCCAGCGCTTTTTCTAACTCTTCTCTGTTATGTGCCTTGCTGACACCCTGTGAAGAACCGGCATTGGATGGCTTTACAAAAACCGGATATCCCAGTTTCTCTTCTACCTTTGCAATTGTCTCTTCTTTTTCACTCAAATCTCTTGCAATATCTGCCACATAAGCTGCCTGACGGACACCGATGCGGTCAGCAAAAATCTTTGTTGAAATCTTATCCATACTTGCAGCGGATGCTAAAACATCACATCCCACATACGGAATTCCCGCCAGTTCAAAAAGACCCTGAATCGTTCCATCTTCTCCAAACTTACCATGCAGAACCGGAAAAGCCACATCAATCGGAATCACTTCCACATCATTTCCCGTTACTTTCCAGATTCCTTTCTTTCCATGATCCGGTGAAATCACTGCTGTCACCGTACCCTCTACCCATGAACCATCTCGAATCGAATCGGTATCTTCCACAAAAAGCCATTTGCCCTCTTTCGTAATACCAATTCGGTAAATATCATATTTATCTTCCCGCAGTCCGTCAATTACATTTGCTGCGGAAACACAGGACACATCATGCTCCGATGACTGTCCACCAAAAATCACTGCTACCCTCTTTTTCATAGGAACCCCTTTCCGGGTATTTCACCCTGCCGGTAACTTTTTCATATACCTAATAAAAGTATATGACACCTCCTATACTTTATCACGGAACCCCTTTTTTTTCAAGAAAAAAGAATATTCCTAATCCATTCTATGAATAAAGAAGAAGTTTCGATACCATTTTCCCCATCAAGCAGTGAATTGTACTCCTCTTCCGTCAAACATTTCTTTAATTTTTCCTTGGATTCTCCCGGCACAATCTGGTATGTGGAGTCCACAAAACACAGCGTCGGATACATCACACACCACCAGTTTTTTCCCGCACTTTTTCCCAAATTTACTTTCAGTGCCTCATACTCGCCCGCCGGAAAAATCATATCGCCATATGTTTTCACCGGAAAGTAGCAGGACGAGAGTGTGGCATCCGCATCATAAGAATAGCCCTTTTGCTGCATTTTCTCCTTCGCAACCGCTTCAATCTCCGGAAGCCTTTTCTGAATTTGTATACGCGCCTCATCCACACTTTCTGCATCCTGCATCACACCGCGCAGATATGTAACAACCGCCTCTTTTACTTCCATTTTCAATGCCTGGTCTTTTTTGCTGTCGCTGTTGGCAACCACGTGAAGCCGCAGAATTTCCTTCGCAATATCTTTCTGCATTCGGTTTTGTCTCATCTGTCTTGCATAAAAAAACATGAGAACAAACGTCACCACAAACAATCCCGCAATCGCAATCCACTTTTTCTTTTCTGTCATTTTTATTTCCTCCTGATTTCATATTGTCTAATCATAGCATTGACGAATCTTTTCTATTTATACACTTTGCAGGAAAATGAATTTATGGTACACTCTTTACAAAAGCAGAAGGGAGAAATGAAATGGATTCGATTTGGATAAATGCACCGGCAAAAATTAATATTGGGCTGGATGTCATTAGACGCCGCGAAGATGGCTACCACGAAGTAAAAATGATTATGCAGAGCATCCGCCTGTTTGACCGGCTGACACTCACAAAGACGAAAGAGCCGGGGATTAAATTGACAACAAACCTTTCCTATCTTCCGGTAAATGAAGATAATCTTGTCTATCAAAGCGCCAAACGTCTGATGGATGAATTCCATTTGGAGGGCGGACTTGATATCAAACTTGACAAGCGGATTCCGGTTGCCGCCGGTATGGCAGGGGGAAGTACCGATGCCGCATCGTGTATGCTTGCCATCAATGACTTATATGGACTGGGACTTAGCAAACGACACCTGATGAAGCGTGGTGTGAAATTGGGCGCAGATATTCCTTACTGCATTTTAAAAGGAACCGCTCTTTCCGAAGGAATCGGTGAAAAGTTATCGACCATTCCAGCGATGCCTTCCTGCTATATTCTAATTGCCAAACCAAACATCCACGTTTCCACAAAATGGGTGTATACCAATCTTGTACTCGATGAGCACACAAATCATCCGGATATTGATGGCATGTTAGCTTCGATGAAAAAGCGCGACCTTCTTTCACTGAGTAACCAGATTGGAAATGTTTTGGAGTCCGTAACGATTCCCGCCTATCCACAGATTGCCGCCATCAAAGAATGTATACTGCAAAATGGTGCACTCGGTTCCTTAATGAGCGGAAGCGGACCAACGGTATTCGGTATTTTTGATGATAAAGACAAAGCAATGGCTGCCAAGGAGAAATGCCGTGAACTCCCTTACCGGTGTTTTGTATTTGTGACGGATTTGTACCGATAATTTTTAGAATACACTAAACTATTCTCTGTAATCTGCCGATATGTAAAGTAGAGAACATAGAATGCAGCGTGCCACAGGCACAGAAAGGATGGAACCTTATGAGTGTAAATGGAATTACAAGTGCAAACAGTTCTTATACGACGCCACAGACAACAGCAAAAACAAAAGTTTCCCAGACAACAAACACTGCGGATGCAAAAGACATTGGTGTTGTATATGAAACTTCAAGCAAAACAGATGACAAATCAAACAAGATAAAAGATTATTCTTCTGTTGTTGCCACCATGAAAAAAGAATTGTCAACGAAAAATGAACAACTTCAGAATCTGGTAACAAAACTTCTTGGCAAACAGGCAGGAAAGTATACCAAACTTGCTGATTTGTTCAAAGACATTCAGGCAGACCCTGCTACCATTGAACAGGCACAGAAAGATATTGCTGATGATGGTTACTGGGGTGTTGAACAGACGAGTGATCGTCTCGTTTCCATGGCTCAGGCATTGAGCGGTGGAGATACATCCAAGGCAGATACTTTGATTGCCGCCATCAAAAAGGGATTTGATGAAGCAACCGAAGCATGGGGTGATAAACTCCCTGACATTTGTCAGAAGACAATTGATGCTGCCGTTAAAAAAATGGAAGCATGGCGCGATGGCACAACTTCCGAAACAGATGCATAAAAACCCGATATCTTTGATATCTTATGATAAGAAGCACTCACCAATTCGTCCGCTGGATGCAGAGCATACCGGACAATACGAGCTGATGGGTGCTTCTTTCTTTTAAGATACTTCTTTTAGAATTAAAATCATATCGCCTGTTTGTACCTGTTCGGTTTCTTTTTGGTTGACTTCCATAATTGCCTCGACGGTTGTAAAAAACTTTTTCGCAATATCCCAGAGAGTTTCTTTTTCCTGTACCACGTAGCCGACCATACCGGGCGCACTGCGGAAGGCATCCCAGTCCACTTCCTCACTTTCATATCCGGAAACAATTGGTTCTTCCATCCGGTCAAATACAAGTAAATCCAGCGCGGCAACTGCCTTAATTTCAATCTCTTTTTCTCCGGTGAGAGAAGCACTTACCTGCTCTAACATACCATGGAGATTGATATGGCTATTGTTCGTAAGACCGTTTGCCTCTAACAACTGCTCAAATGGAATCGTACCCTTTGCCGTCGCGAGCGGAACCCTTTCATCCCCGGTCTGGTATAACACACTTACCAAAAGTGCCCCTCTTACCAATAGCCCTTCTTCTTTCTGTTCTTTATGGTCAATAAACAGAGAACCGCTTACATTCCAAATTTGCAGCGGCGCAAATTCACCCGCCGTTACCATACCGGTAAATCGGCATTTGCTTTTATTATGAATTTTCAGGTTTTCAAAATAGGATGGCTCATAAACCGGTTTGCACTTTTCTTTTAGCGAATAAAAATCCGTGAGAAGGTCAATTTTTTCCTGACCGTACACTTTCATATCAAATGCAAATACAACTTCGACTTCCAGCACGCGGAATTCGCCATCTTCATCTTCTTTCACACCTAAATCTCTGCTGTGAATGGAGGCTGTCACCTGTTCGACCATGTCCGCATTGCAGCCGTGGCAGTCAATATGCCCCTCAATCGGCAGTGTGTTTTCAAAATAATTAATGGAAGGATTTTCTCCCTCGCCCAGATAAATAACGAAAACATTTGCCTGCCCTTCGACAAGAAGTTTTTCTTCTTCCATCCTTGTATTTAGTTCCCCAATGCAAACATCCGAGTACAAAATCCGCTGCATTGCATCTTTCGTTCCGGGAATTTTCCACTCATCCCGTACCCGCAGCGTATCTTTTTTACTAAAAACCAGATAGGAAACTTCTGCCGTTCTTTTTTTTGTAAAAATATCTTCTCCACCTTCAATGTCAATGGCTCCCTCACAATCGCAAACGCTTCCTGCCGTCACATTAAGTACAACAATTGCTTTCATTCCTAATTTTCTGGAATTAATTAACTCACTTTTTAAGTCGCCAATCTCTGCCTGCACCGAAATTTCATCCTCGGCCTTTGCCTGTGGCAGCAAAATAGTTTCCTCAAAAGGAATTGTCCCTGTCATCTCACTCACCGGAATATCCCCATCCGATGCATATAAAATCTGGAAATGCAAAAGTCCTTTTACACTTGCCTTTCCCTCCATCATATGAACTTCCTCTATCTGTACCTCTCCCTGTTCTTTCATTATCTGTAACGCATCCGGTCTGGCATCCGGCACATTGAAATCGCGGTCAAGTGTAAGCTGCTTAACTTCCCTGCCGTTACACCGGTTCATATGAACTCGCTTTGTAATCAGGTTCAATCGTTTGGCCTCCTTGTTTCGTAGTTGTCTCTTACAATATATATTCCAATGAAACAAAAAAAGAACTAATAAACCGGATTTCTCCATTTATTAGTTCTCTCTCTACTAGCACAGAGTTAATTGTACGTCCTTTGTAATGACATCCGTGTAACTGTATGATACCGTTTGGTAACTATTCTCTTCCGCGTTTTTCACCTGCACAAGAAAGATGCAGGGATATGTTTCCGTAATCACACCTTCGGTTACATCATATTTGTGTCTTCCCAGATTACTCCGAACCTTTACTTTACTTCCTACATGCTCCGCTACGGCACGCCGGACACTGCCAACACTGGCTCTTACCATAAGATATCCCTCCGTTCTTAAAACACGATATATAGCATACGCATACAAGTATACCACATTTTATTGTGTTTGTCAATTTATGGTATCCTCGTCATCACATACCGTCCTTATTATCTTATGCAGTTTTAAGCCATTTTATTCATAATTTCATTCAAAATCTCGTAAGAAACCTCATCCTTTGTCTGGATTGGAAGCTCTTTTGCCCCCTCTTTCGTAATCAAAGTAACGACATTTGTATCCGTTCCAAATCCGGCACCGGCAACTTTCAGATTGTTCGCCACAATCATATCGGCGTGTTTCTTCTCTAATTTCTTTTTCGAGTTTTCTAACATATTTTCGGTTTCCATGGAAAAGCCACACAAAAACTGCCCTTTTTCTTTATGTTCACCGAGCCATGATAAAATATCCGTTGTCCGCTTCAGCGCAATTGACGCTTCGCCCTCTTTCTTTTTCGTCTTTTCTGTATTTACCGTAATCGGCGTATAATCGGCAACAGCTGCTGCCTTAATGATAATATCCTGCTCTTTGGCACGTGTTTTCACTGCCTCAAACATATCCGCTGCGCTCTCAACCGGCACAACATCCACATGAAGCGGCGCCGGCAGTTCACACGGACCGCTCACCAGTGTAACCTTGGCTCCGCGTCTTGCTGCCGTTTTAGCAAGTGCATATCCCATCTTTCCGGTCGAATGATTCGTCAGATAACGCACCGGGTCAATCGCCTCTCTCGTCGGTCCGGCTGTAATTAAAACCCGTTTTCCTTCCATATCATGTTCATACTGGATTTCCTGTAAAATATGAGAAAGCAAAGACTTCCTCTGAAGGCATTTTCCCCTTTCCGACTGCTTTGCACGCAAGAAGTCCGGTTGCCGGTTCAATAACCTCCATTCCGAAATCTCTCAATTTTTGAAGATTTGCCTGCGTAATCGGATTCTCATACATATTGGTGTTCATCGCCGGTGCCACCAATTTTTTACAACGGCACGCAAGAAGCGTTGTACTGAGCATATCATCTGCAATTCCATTTGCCATTTTCGCAATAATATTCGCACTTGCCGGCGCAACTAAAACCAAATCCGCTTTGTTGCCAAGCGAAACATGCTCAATATTATAGTTAAAGTTTCTATCAAACGTATCGACTAAGCATTTATGATTCGTCAGCGTCTCAAACGTAATCGGATTGATAAAATTGGTTGCATTTTGTGTCATCAAAACATGTACGTCGGCGTGAAGTTTTGTCAGCATACTCGTCAGATTTGCGATTTTGTATGCGGCAATACTGCCTGTCACACCAAGCACAATAGTTTTTCCCTGTAACATAAAATCCCCCTTCTTAGTCAGACAACTGACCATGTTTTTCATAAGAAGATACACGTTTAATCTGGTTTTTGTCATCTACGAAAACGACTTTTGGCTTATGGCCGAATGCTTCCTCAGGCGTCAAATCGCAATAACTCATAATAATAATGTGGTCTTCTACCTGAACCATTCTAGCAGCTGCCCCATTTAAGCAAATCATACCACTTCCCGGCTCCCCGGCAATCGTGTAAGTCTCAAAACGGCTTCCATTTTCTACATCGACAATCTGCACTTTTTCATATTCGTAAATGCCGGCCGCCTCCATTAAAACCGGGTCAACCGTAATACTGCCAACATAATTTAATTCTGCCTGAACCACTTTGGCACGGTGTATTTTCCCTTTTAACATCTGAATTGTCATGACGATTATCCTCCAATCTTATGATTCGTAAATAAAGTTATCAATAAGTCTTGTTTTTCCAATGTAAACGGCTACGGCAGCCAAAATGGAACCGTTAATCGTTTCTATTGTTTCAATATTATCAAAGTTTACAATTTCCACATAATCAATTTTGGCAAGCGGCTCCGACTCAATGATTTCCGTAATTGCCTGTTTCACAGTGGCAGCACTTTTTTCGCCGGCTTTCACTAATTCCTCACCACGAAGTAATCCTTTATGAAGAATAACAGCGGCTTTTCTCTCCTCCTTTGAGAGATAAGTGTTTCTCGAACTTTTTGCAAGACCGTCATCTTCACGGATAATCGGGCAGCCAATGACTTCGAGATTAAAATTCAAATCTCTTACCATACGGCGGATGACTGCTAACTGCTGTGCATCCTTCTGTCCAAAGTAAGCGCGGTCCGGCTCTACAATGTTAAATAATTTTCCAACTACTGTGCAGACACCGCGGAAATGTGTCGGTCTTGTTTTACCGCACAATCCCTTCGTAAGTCCATCCATGTCAATGAAACTGCAAAAATCGCTTTCATACATATTTTCCGGTTCCGGATGGAAAATAAGATTTGCACCGGCATTTTCACAAAGCGCCGCATCTCTTTCCAAATCTCTCGGATAGGTTGCCAAATCTTCATTTGGTCCAAACTGAATCGGATTTACAAAAACACTGACAACGACACGGTCATTCTGCTCAACTGCCTTGTCAATCAAACTTTTATGTCCCTCATGAAGATAACCCATTGTCGGAACAAGACCAACGGAAAGTCCTTCTTCTCTCCATTTCTTTACCTGTTTTCTTACTTCTTCTACGGTTGATACAATCTGCATTTTTTCTTCCTCCTAGTACAACTTCTCAATAATGTCATCATCTATTTTGTATTCATGCTCACTGGATGGGAAAGCGCCGCTCTGGATTTCTTCCATATATTTCTGGAATGCTTCTTTCATCACTTCTCCAATGTTTGCATAACGTTTTACAAATTTTGGTGTAAAGTCAGAGAACATACCAAGCATATCCTGGTAAACAAGTACCTGACCGTCACATCCATTTCCGGCACCGATTCCAATTGTTGGAATATCTAACTTCTCGGTCACAAGATTAGCAAGTTTACTTGGAATTCCCTCAAGTACAACTGCAAATGCACCGGCTTCTTCGACAGCAATTGCATCCGCAATTAATTTCTTTGCTGCCTTTTCCGTTTTACCCTGAACTTTAAATCCGCCAAAAGCGTTAATCGACTGTGGTGTCAGTCCAAGATGTGCACAGACCGGAATTCCGGCACCCACAATTGCCTGAATCTGCGGACAGACTTCTTTTCCGCCTTCCAGTTTCACGGCTCCGGCGCGTCCCTCTTTCATCAACCGTCCGGCATTGACAACCGCATCATAAACGGATGTCTGATACGACATAAACGGCATGTCCACAACAACAAGTGCGTTTTTTGCACCTCTTGCTACAGCTGCTCCATGGTGAATCATATCTTCCATCGTCACTGAAATCGTATCCTCATAACCAAGAATTACATTTCCTAAGGAATCACCAACCAAAATTGTATTTACTCCGGCTTCGTCTTCCAGTTTTGCTGTCGAATAATCATATGCGGTCAGCATTGAAATTTTTTCCCCTTTTTCCTTCATCTGCTGAATCGTTACTACTGTGTTTTTCATTTATTGTGTCCTCCTATTCCTGCACATATCATTTAATAACTGAATCATCGTTTGATAATCTCTCTCGGGATTTTTCCGTCCGGCAATCTCTAACACCATTTCACCAAGTCTTAGATAAACTTCTTTTTCTGCCTCAGTCAACACGGATAAATGCTTTTTCACCGTTTCGGTATCGCCTCTCTCAATCGGCCCGGTTAAGGCTTCTTCCGGCGATGAATGAAGCAGTGCTTTGATGTTATTTTGCACAAGCGGCGTTGTCAATTCCACCGCATCTTCCCTCGAAAATCCACAATCCATAAGCATCTGAATGGACATCTCATACAAGCCAATCATCAAATTGCTTATCATCGATGCCGATGCATGGTACCTTGTTTTCTTCGCCGATTCCATGACGCATACTTTATTTCCCGCTTTTCGGAAAATGTCTCCGACAACGGACAAGGCATAAAAATCCCCTTCAGCGGTAAATATTACATGATTCAATTGTTCATACGATGTGAATTTGCTGCTGAACGCATACATAGGATGAAAGGATGCGGCAGATACCCCGTATTCCTCTCGATTAGAAAATAAATCGGATGATAATGAGCCACTAAAATGGCATACTATTTTATTTTGTATTGATTCTTTTTTCAGTTCGTTCCACACACTTTCCAACGCACCATCCGGCGTGGTAAGAAAAAGAATCGTGCTCTCTGCCACTAGCTCGGCCAGAGAATCATATGCTTTTGTGTTTGTAAAAGTCGCGGCCTCTTCCACGCTTTTTTTTGATTTACTACAGTACCCGGCAACCGAAAAATCATGCTTTTTCAGATATTTTCCAATCGAACAGCCAACCTTTCCGGCACCTATAATTCCTATCTTCATGTCATCACCTCCGTAGTCCGTGACAACACATTATCACCTGATGCAGTTTCCTATGAATACCGCTCATACGAGACAGAATAGCACAAATTGAGGGTTTTGTAAAGTGAGTATTTGTCAAGGTTTGTGTCAAGTGTTCGTTGGCACTTTTTTGTTTTCTGTAATTTCGTAGAAACGCTTTGCGTCTCGTGGGCGCTCTCGCTCGTTGAGTGCGTAACGGTATGTGCACTGAAACTACCAGTGCCTCATACCGACGTACTCAAAACCCACGAGTCACAAAGCGTTTCTACGAAATTACTGGAATCCAAAAGGATTGGCAGTGAACATTTGACACAAACCTTGACAAATATTCACTTTACCTTTTCAGTGCAGCGGCAATTCATAGGAAACAACTTTTTTTACTTAATTTTGCCCAAAAGGTTGCATTACCTCCCCCACTCAAAAAAACATTTCAAACGACTAATTTCTTCACTTCAGTTATAGGTAGCCTTTTGGGAAGAGGCCGTAACTTATCAAAAAAAAGGGTTGCGTTTTGTGAGCGCTTTCGCTAGACAAACGCGTAAGGGTATCGGCATGCAAAATACGCAATGCCAGATACCCACGTGTTTGTACTCACAAAACGCAACCCTTTTTTTTGATAAATTACGCCTCCCCCAAAACCTACCAGTTCCTCTTCTTCTTCTGCTGCCGTGCGGTCATGCGGATGACCAGGCTCTGCGGCAGAACTCTACTGATAAAGGCAAGCACTTTCATTTTATTTTTCGGGACAATTACAATTTTTCGTTTTTTCATTTTACGAATTGCATAAGAAGCGCAGTATGTTGGTGTGATGGATGGTATCGCAAATTCTACATTTGCCACTTTATTAAATTCGGTGTCAACCGGTCCCGGACAAAGTGCACCCACATACACATTACTTTTCTTTTCCTTTAATTCAAGTGCCACCGCACGCGTCAGACTTGTGACATACGATTTTGTTGCATAATAGGTCGCCATATAGGGACCGGCTGGGAGGAGTCCTGCAGAAGATGCAACATTTAGAATCGAGCCCTCTCCCTGTTTTTCCATCTGGCAGAGCATCTGCTTCATAAGAAAATGCATGGCACGAATATTGACGTGAATCATTTCCATTTCTTTACTTAAATCCGTCTCTAAAAAACTGCCGCAGTCGCCAAAACCTGCATTATTAATAAATACCTTTACCGGTAATTTTTCTACTTCTTCCATTATCTTGCGGCATTCTTTTTTCTTCGCAAGGTCAGCCGTCAGAACAAGGCATTTGCGTCCCTTTTTCGTCCATTCCTCTGCGAGTTCCTGCAATCGTTCTTTCCGTCTCGCCACCAGAATCAAATCATAACCTTTTTTTGCAAACTGCGCGGCAAACGCTTTTCCTATCCCGGAACTTGCTCCCGTTATCATAACAAATCCATTGCTCATAATGCTTCCCTTTCTCACTTTACGCTGATAAATTGGCAAAAATAATTGTTCCCTTCTTTTTCAACCATATACAAAGTACCACACTTGCTATCGCAAATGCAACCAAAATCACCGCAAAATACAAAGAAACTCCCATTGGATACGCCGTCGTATAATAAAGCACCGACAGCACTACAGAAACAACCCATCCACCAAACATCGAAATCACAACACTAAGACTCTGCTTAATCGGCGCCAGCTCATTTGTCCAGGATAGATTTGGCATCTGCAATCCGAGAAACAATCCAAACAATGTAAGAAAAATTGCAAACACAATCGGCACTATCATACCAAGAATGGTTTCTATCCCATGACTTGGCAGTACAATTGCAAAACAGATTTCGCACACAATAAGCGGCACAATGGTAAGCAAGAGCTGCACGCTAAGTTTGGCACGAAGCATCTGCCACAAATCCATCGGCAATGACTGTGCAATCCAAATATTTTTTCCTTCCAGCGATACCGACGGAACAACCATGTCATTCATCGACGCTAATAAACTAAGTGCAGTCACAACAAGGACAATCAGCATGCCCTCTCTTTCGCTTCCGGAAATCATATTCATGAAATCCAAAATGTCATTTCCCTTAAAAAGCATGACAACACCAACAATTGGAAGTGCAATCACACCAAGCCCGCAATTGAGCATATAATTCGGACTCGATAAAAACCGCCCAAACTCCTTCTGCAAAATTGCCATAAAAGGCGTTTTTTTCTTTTCTTTTTTCTCTTTGTAAACAATCTTTTTCACACTGCCGCTCGAAGTCGCAATCTTAATAAAACTCCGCGACAAAACAACAAATGTCAGTGCACATAACACGGCAATGACAGCCGTGTAGAGAATCATTGCTAAAAGGTCGCCCTCTCCGATTTTTCCAAACAGATAAAACGGATATGCACTCCCCTTTACCTTTTCCCCGTAAACAGCCGCATTTATAAGAAGATTTTGAATCAAATCCTGCGCCTTAAAATAAACAAAATAATACAGAGCAAAAAAACATAGTGACAAAATCACAGTAATAAAACTTTTATTCTTTAACTTCAAGCTTATCTTTGCCACGCACCAGCCAAGCACACAGGATAAAATTAATACCAAAAGAGAAATTAACAAAATCAACAGCACCGGACCAACAATTGTCAAAAGTGTCGCCTCAACTTCAATCCAATAAACAATAACTGCCGGCAGCATCACAATTGCCGAATACATGAGTCCCATTAAGTACACGCTGACAAGCCTTATTGTCAGAATACTCCGGATAGGAATTGGCATGGACAACAATAAATCATTATCCTTTGACAAATACAAACCGGAATAGGTATTAAACACACTTCCGAATGTGCCAAGTGCAATTGCAATCATTCCCATAATAAGAAAATACAGCCATTTCATATTTACCATGGCAAATGGCTTACATAAAGAATCTGCCAAATAAAAAAACATTCCCCCACAATACCAACCATAAGAATAATGAAAAAACCAAAGAACAAAACGGTAGAAAAAACCGATCGTTTTTTGTTCTTTTTGGCATCATAAAAATAGGCACGGAAAATTTCTGTCATCTGTTTTTTCAAAAGTATACGAAACATCATTCTCCCTCCAATTCCAAAAATACCTCTTCTAAGCTGTCGTCACCCTTTACTTCCTGCATGGTACCGGATTGAATCAATTGTCCATTTCGGATAATCGCCACTTTGTCACACAATTTTTCTGCCACTTCCAGTACGTGTGTGGAGAAAAAAGATAGCACCTCCCTCATCACATACCTCACGCATCATCTGTTTTAAAATGTGTCTTTGCTTTCGGGTCAAGTCCGACAAACGGCTCATCCATTATAATTAACTTTGGCTCATGAATCCACGCAGATATAATCGCAAGTTTTTGCTTCATACCATGTGAGTAGGAAGCAATCGGCTGCGCAAGATTTTCTGTCATCTCAAACAAATCAGCATATTTGCGGATTCTCTCCTGCCGTTTTTCTTCTGGCACGCCAAAAATATCCGCAATAAAATTTACGAATTTGATTCCTGTCATAAATTCATACAAATCCGGATTATCCGGAATATAAGCAATTTTTTGTTTGCAGGCAAGCGGATTTTTGCGGATGGATTCTCCTTTAATGAAAACTTCGCCTTTATCAAATTGAAGAATCCCGACAACCGCTTTCAGTGTTGTCGTTTTTCCCGCTCCATTGTGACCGATAAAACCATAAATTTCACCCGGCGCAATATGAAGGGAAAGATTATCTACTGCCCTTTTTTCACCATACGTTTTTGTCAAATTCTCTATTCTTAACATTTTCTTTCACTCCTTATAATTATTGGGAAAGGAAGTCACGCCGGTACTGCGATGGTGTAATTCCCTCTGATTTCTTAAATACTTTCGTAAACACGCGGTAATCACCATAACCGAACTGCTCTGAAACTTCCGCAATTGAAAGTGAAGTCGAAAGCAGCAGTTTTTTTGCGTGCTCCATCCGAATGTTTGTAAGGTATGTCAGAAAATTTACTTCTATTTCGTTTTTAAATAACTGACTGATGTACTGCGAATTTAAATGAAATTCTTCCGAAAGAATATGCAAACTAACGTCTTCCGAAAGATGTTCCTGCATATATTTTGTAATTCCGGTTATGACACGTTCTTTTTTCACAACCGGTTTTTCCTTTACTTCGTTATTGTAAAGACTAATTTTCAACCGGTCAATACAAGAGCCAAATTCCTCGTAATTGACCGGCTTCAAAATATAGTCCGTAATCTGCAGCCGCAGAGCCTCCCTGCAATATGAAAAATCATCGTAACCGGAAACAATCACAAAAGCCATGGACGGATATTTCACCCGGCTTAACTGAATCACTTTCAGGCCGTTAATAATCGGAATATTAATATCCATAATCACAATATCAGGCTGCTCCTCATCAATTTTTGTAATTGCTTCCATTCCATCCGCTGCCTCGCCGACAATGACACACTCATGGGCTTCCCAGTCAAACAACTTTTTGAACCCTTCCCGAATCATTATCTCGTCATCGACCAACAGCACTCGCAGTTTTTTCATTTTGCGTCCTCCTCATGCGGCAGCAGTAATCGCGCCGTCACTCCGCCGGTTTCATTTTCCATATAACTGAGTCCATACTTTGGACCACACAGCAACTTGATTCTTTTTTGTACATTTAAAATACCAATGCTGTTCCCCTCTAGTTTGGCCTGCTTCTTGTCGTAGTGAAGAAGCATTTCATCAATGATATCTTTCCTGCCATCCGTAAATCCACTTCCGCTGTCGCGAATCAGGATTTCGATTGCATTCCCCTCTTTTTTTGCCGTAATGACAACCTCCCCCCGGTACCCTTTGTTTTTCAAACCATGCAGCAAACTATTTTCAACAAGTGGCTGTAAAATAAAATTCGGAACAAGACTTCCTCCCAAATCCGGGTCTATATCGTATTCGCAATGAAGATTTGGATAGCGGTAACACATCAAATCCATATAAGCTTCTAACAATTCCAGCTCATCATCCAGTGCTACCATCTGTCTGTCCACTTTTACGCTGATGCGGAAAAAATCGACCAGCCGCATCAACAAATCCGCCACTTTTTTATCCCCGTTAAGCTGCGCCTGAATTCGTATTGTGTCGAGTGTGTTATAAAGAAAATGTGGATTTACCTGACTTTTCAAATAAAGCATTGACATTTTCTGCTCCGTCAGTTCAGCCCTGAGAATATCCGGATTTTCCAAAGTCAGATAAAAGGACAACGTCATCAATGTAATTCCCATTCCACTGATTAGCCACGTTGGGTATGCCCCCTGCAAGCCGCACACCACAAATTCAACCAAAAGTGCTACTCCAATCGCAAACCTTTTCTTCGGATGAATCTGCTTCCAGTTCCAGATTAAAATTCCTGCACACAGTGCCAGATAAATCGCGACTCCACCATAACTGGCAATCACATAAGCACCTGCCGAATAGTTTCCATTTGGCGTTTGTATGTATGCAATCGGAAAAACAAGTGCAATGATTTCCAACACAATCAAAAAGATTTTCGCCGGCCAGTCAAAAATCATTTTTTTCTTGGTCTCTTCCTCCACAACAGCAGCAATGTACCGGTAAAACAAGTACAAGACACCTGCCATCGTTCCGACAAACACCCGGTGAAATGCATCGTTTACTGCGATTGACACCTGCTCCAAATGATTTACCGTATAAATCGTTACCGCATCAAAAACAAGATGAACGATTACAACCAGCAGCAAAACAGAAAATGTCCGGTGCAGTTTCGTATGTTTTCTCTCTGCCGAATAATACATATACGCAATAAATCCTAAAATGATAATAAGCGCAATTTCCATTCGAAGCACTCTTTCACCCCCCGACACAATAATTATAATCTGCCATGAAAAAAAGTAATAGGTGGATATTTTATGTAAATGTGTCTATTTTATAGATTTGGTTGTTTTTATCATATCATAAATTATTGGTGGGATAAAATGTTTGTTAGTATTTTTTTGGTTTCTATTAAATTACTGCAATCCCAAAAAACTGGCAACAAATATTTAACTACTGCTCCCGGACATACTCTTCCAGCGTAATGCCCCGCCGCGCAATTTCTTTTGCGGCTTTTTTTCCTACATAACGAAAATGCCACGGCTCATACGAATAACCGGTTACTGTTTCACGCCCTTTTGGATAACGAAGCACAAATCCATAATCTTTACAGTGCTTTTGTAACCATTTGTTCTCCGGCGTATTCTCCTGTGCGCGGTTTAATAATTGAAAATTCTTTGCCGTGATATCCACACACAGTCCTGTTTGATGTTCACTAAATCCGGGTGGCGCAACCGTGCGGAGTGCATCCTTTTTTGCCGCTTTCGAGCTCATTCCCAGCCGCTCATTTTTTTGAATTTCCTCTTGTAAAAGCTTGCTTTGTTTTGCATGACTGCGGTAAGCACTGGAAACAACAATTGAGTAACCCGGATTTTCCCTTTCACAATCAAACCACATAGCCCTAAGTGAGGCATACATTTTTTCTGCGACAAATTTTCCATTTTTCAGACGAACCAAAGGCAGATGAAAATCTTCCGGCATTTTGTTGTCTTTGTTTACTAACACCAAAAGTGAATCCCCTTTTTTCTGCTTTACTGCTTTTACAGATTCTACCTTCTGCTCCACTTGCCCCATCCCCATCCTATTTTGGTTTTCCGTCTTATCTCCTTTTGCATCAATCATCAAATACATACCAACTAAAATGCTGTCAAAGAAAAGCACAAAAACCAGAATTAAAATTAAGTATCGTCTGCTTCTTTTACTCACAAAAAGACCTCCTTTCAGACTACGATACAATCATAAAATGAACTTGTATCTTTTTGCCCAAAAGAAGGTATCTTTTTTGTATCATTTCATCGTGCTTGACGTGCTTGAATCCGCATAACCATTGGAATATAAAGAACCCGACATATCGAAATCATCCTCCGATGCGATTCCACCCAAACTAATCTTTATATTACTGTATTTGCCGGCAGTCGGATTTTCCCATATTACGGTTCTCACAGGAACAACACTATTGTTCTTATTGGAAAAAACGGCAATATTTTGAACTAATATTAACCTGGCAATCATATCATGGCTGTAACTTTCTTTTTCCCATTTTGCACCATAATATTCTTCTAATTTCCTTTTAATTCTTTTTATAAATTTCGCCGCCACTGCTTTCTCCGATACATGATTTCTAGTTAAAAATTTTAATGGTTCTCCTCCCTCAGCACTAAAATATAGAATCTTTTCAAGTGCCAAATCAAACCCAATCCAATAATCGGAATTTTTATATGAAAAAGATAAAATCCAAATTGGAAATCCATTGGTTCCATACTCCTGCTGAATCGAATAATACGATGCCTGTTTGAAACTTTTTTCAAGATTTTTGGATAACCTTGAAAAATCCATAATTTTTAACTCCGTAAATTTTTTCAATTGTGTATTCAGCTTTTCAAAAATTTGCCATCGTATTCCAAAAGCTGCTTTTTATTTTCGTTTTAAACAAATAGAGCTGATTTGGCGATGCCGACAAAATATCCATTTTTTCGGCATACGATAATTGCATTCCTATATTCTTTTTCGATGTTGAATCTTTCGTAATCACAGCCTGCCCTAAATCCTTTTTTTCCTGCATTTGATTCACGATATTTGGCACCCACTGTACACCGGCAAAAACTAAAACGACCACCACAATCATCAAAAAAATTCTGATTCCTGTTTTCATTCTTCGCCCTCCAAAGAAAACCAAATCGTAATTTTTGTTCCCTCATTTTCTTTGCTTTCAATTTTCCATTCTGCATGATGTAAACGGACAATTTCAGCACAAAGTGTCATACCAAGTCCTGCGCCCCCCTCTTTGCGGGAGCGAGATTTGTCAACCATATAAAAAGGCTCCAAAATATTTTTAATCTCGCTTTCCGGAATTCCTTTTCCTTCATCTCTTACCGTAATGGCATAGCGGTTTTCTTCACATTTACCAGTCAGCCGGATATGCCCGCCGGCCTGCGATGCCTTTGCAGCATTATCCACCAAGTTTACTAAAAGGGAAATAAATAAATCTTTTTCCAGCAAAAGCACTGCCTCATCAAATGATGCCTCCAAAATAACTTCCTTTTTTTGAAGTCCCTGTGCTGTAATCTGTTTGACCTCTTCAATCGCCTCTCCTACATTTACCGGCAAAAAAGAAATTTCACCTTTTTGCAAAACAAACAATTCCAGCAATTTATACGAAAGTGATTCTAACCGTTTTCCCTGTGAAAAAATATAGTTTGCCGCCGTCAGTTCTTCCTCTTTTGAAAGAGACATCGAGCGGAGCAATTCCGCATAACCAATAATCGACGTCAGTGGTGTTTTCAATTCGTGGGCAAATGCAGCGGTAAACGCTTCCTGGCTCTTTACGTGTTCCTCCAACTGCTCCATTTTTTCCTGAAGTTCATCTGCCATCTGGTTAAAGTCAATGGCAAGCTTTGCAATTTCATCCGTTCCCCGGATTTTAGCACGTTCTTCCATCTGCCCGCCGGCAAACGCCCGCGCCGTCACGGACAGCGCTCGAACCCGATAGGTTAATAGATACGAAATCACAAACGACAAAACCGCGCAGCATATCAAAACAATCAAAACGATGTAATGATACATCTTTGTCATGTCATCCCGCTTTTGAAAAATTTCCTGCAAATTCGTTTGCGTCTCAATATAATATCCATTCATATCCGCTGTCACAAATAAATAACTGACTGTCCGCAGATAATAATTTTCACCTTTTTGACAGACCTGATAAATTTTGTGGGACTTATCAACATTTTCTAACAAAGAAACGTCTTCTGTTTTTTTCGTCGAAGAAAAAATCGTTTTCTTCTTTTTATTGTACACAAAAAAATCAGTGCCTTTTTCCAAGAGACTTTCCTGCAGTGAACTTATAATTTCTTTCATAGAATGATTTTGTTTTGTAAAATAATCTGCCGGCACGGCACTCACCGCATTTTGCAAAGCAGTTCGATACAGCTCATTCCGGCTCATCCCCATCTCAATTTCCCGCGCAAAGAGGTTTTGAAAGAAGCAGAAATCATCCATGTTCCGCTGACCGCAAACGTAAGGGAAATAAGTATAAAAAAACTAATAAACATTTTCCAGTAAAATTTCACGTTACACCTCCAGCCGATATCCAACTTTGTAAACCGATTTAATTCGATTTCCCCAGTTCATTTTCTTCCGCAGCCTCTGCACATGTAAATCTACGGTACGGCTGTCACCCATATAATCATTTTCCCATATATTTTCATAAATTGTTTCACGATACAAAGCAATATTTTTATTGCGCACAAAAAACAAAAGCAGTTCAAACTCTTTGAGCGTAAGCATAATCTGCTTTCCATTCTGCGTAACTGTCCGCGAAGAAACATCAATTACCGTATCAAAAATCTCAAACGTGCCACCCACTTTGTGGTAACGCCGCAAAACCGTTTCCACACGCGCCAAAAGCTCAATCATTTCAAATGGTTTTGTAATGTAATCATCAGCACCTGCGCGAAGCCCTTTCACACGGTCATTCAATTCGCCCATCGCCGTAATAAAAATAACGGGCGTTTCTTTTGTTTTTATGTATTCCAGCAATTCATATCCATTAATTTCCGGAAGCATGATATCAAGAAGAATCAAATCATAATTATTATTCTCGATACAATCTGCCGCTTCCAATCCGTCCATCGCCTGTTCACAGTGATATCCCGCCTTCGTAAGGCTCATTTTAATCAAGTCAGAAATTGCCTCTTCATCTTCCACAATCAGTATCTTTGTCATTTACATCCTCCTTACCACCTGCTATCATACATCTTTTTTGTATCTATTTTGTATCGGAACCCTTTCCATATAAAACTTCCAGTTTCGCAATAAAATCTTCCAGAATAAACCGCGAATCCACCGATGTATACACCCGAATTTTCGGTCTTCCTTTTTCAAATTTATTGGTCGTGTCATCAAGTATAATCGGCGCCTCAGTTTCATGATAAAATCCACAATCCGGATCAAGCACCACACCAACCGCCGGCGAATCACCTAATGTCCAGCTCTCCCCTGCTGTCCATCCCGCATGTTCCGAATGATTATATGTTTCCATATTTTCAAATAAATGTCTTCCAATTTCTCCGCATGGCGCAATCCGCCTCTCAATCTCAGCAAGACTAATTCTCATTTTTCCATACACATCATTTGGAATCTGCCAAAAATTCACACCACTGTTTAACACGTAGTTAATCGCCTCAACATCATTTCCCGCATTGAACTCACGCACTTCAGGCGTGCTATGCTCATGCCCCTGTCCACCAATCCACACAATCGTCATGTGTTTTGCAATTTCCTTCTTTTTCATCATCGCACTCGCCACATTGGTAATCGCCCCAATGCATAGCACAAACAATGGTTTTTCATCCACCCTCATTGCTTCTTCAATCAAAAAGTCAGCTGCAGGTGAAACTTCCTCGCCCTGTTTTTTCTCAGAAATTTTTGTTTCCTCTCCCATAAAAGCGGGAACTTCTTTTTTCATTGCACGCAAAACCGTCAAAATTTCTTCGTAACTCTGTCGCGTACTCCCCTCTCGATTAAATTGCTCAGCAAAAATTGCCCTCACGTCAAACTTCTGGCACATCAACGCGTGGGCAATTGCAAATGGGTCATCTGCCTCACAGGCAGCATCCGTGTCAATAATGACACGGACTTTTTTATCTTCTGATACCTTGTACTGAAACGGCATGGTAAATCTCCTTAATTAAAAAACTACAACTAACAACATTTTAAACTGCTCTTTTCCAAGTACAGCATGAGGGTGTTTTGCCGGCATAACAATAGACTCCCCTTCATGAAGTTCATAATCAACACCATCAATTGTGATTTTGCCAACGCCATCAAGACAAGTAACAAAGGCATCACCGCCTGATTCATGTGTACTGATTTCCTCGTCCTTATCAAATGCAAATAAAGTTACACTCAAATGCTCATTCTGTGCTAATGTCTTTGATACTACTTGTCCTGGCTGGTAAGCTACTTCATCCTTTAAAACCAAAACCTTCGACATATCCATATTTTTTATTCCTGTCATTTTTATTTCCTCCTGTATATTTGTGATATTAGTATACCATTTAATATAGTATAATAATAGGAAAATATACGTTGTTATGACATCGAAAGGGGGGAGTTTATTTATCAAGTGACTTCTTTGTTAGGAATAGCATTTTACATCAATCACAATAACTTACTTAATGCTTCCAACTTTACTTTAATACTAAATCCTTTTTTCGCAGCTAAGTCTAAAATCCATTCTTTGTCTTCATTTCTATATGGATCTTTGAGAAATCTTTTGATAAACTTACTCACTTGACTCTTAAAAGACCAATTCAAACTTGATGAGTTATTAATCATGTTAAAGTCATTCACTGTTTGATTTTCATCAGCATTGCCAACCAAATAGCGTAATATCAAAACATCAGCAAAAGTAAATGGCATTACCTCATCTTCAAATTGTAATAATGACATATACGGTCCACCCTGCTTTGTATCATCAGTTACCAATGAGTATGCACCGAGGGTTTGCGTTAATGATATTGCATATACTTCACCCAAATCACCAGTACCATACAGGTTTCTATTTTCGGAAAAATTATATTCAAAAATCTTATATATCTGTAAATCCTTCAACTTCTGATCTGTATATAATTCAATTTTTCCGGATGCAATATCAGAATCAACCTTATTTAGCACTTCCTGACCATGATTTTCTAATTCAATATTGCGAATCTGCTCGTAGATAAATACCCCTTCATCAAAGAAATCAAACAAAATATTCTCAAGACCAGCCTTATAGAAATGGATAATAACATTTGTATCTAAAGAGGCTCTCAATCGTCTATTCCTCCTATCAAATCATCCAAATCATCATCGTCATCAGAGAACTCAACAATTTTGTCACTTACATCATCTATGACAAGTTTATAATAAGCGAGCACGCGCTCCAATGTTTCTTTTGGAACTGCATTATGATTATAATTATAGATAACATAATCAATATACTCATGCGGTATATCAATTACTTCGCTAGGCTCATTCAGCTTGCTATTACCACCAACCGCGCGAAGTAAATTTCCAACTTTCATCTCTGTCTTAATATTATCAAGCCGCATCTTTTGGTCTGTATTAATCACACCTAGGCTTTCCAATCGATTTAATGCCATATCAAAACTAACATTAAACTCAGACATAATTCTGGCAATATCCATTGCCGATAATCCACATTCCTGAAAATTTTTAATCTCCAAATCAATAAATCTATGAACATCATCGGATGGCATTAACAAACAAGCGGCAAAATAGTTTGCCTCCTGTTCTTTTTCATCTGTACTTCTCCCATTTATTGTTACACTATCATCAATAAATGTGTTTTCATCATTCAAATGTAAAATCACATGTCCAACTTCATGGGCAAGTGTAAATATTTCTCTAGAAAGTCTGCTACAGCTATTTGTAAAGATAACGATATCGTTATCTTTTTTCATCATAAATCCAAGATCTGCATTTTCTCCCAGCGGATACCTAACTAATTTATAACCCATTCTTTCACATTCTTTGAACAGATTAATGATACCATATCTGCCAATTTTACAATTTGCCCTAAAATAATCAGCTTTTATACGAATTTCGCGCTTTCGTGAATCCAGCATTAAACTTACCCCCTAAAACTTATCTTGTGCTGAATCTTTTCACACATATGCTTATTCGCATAAAATAAATCCAGCATATCAAATATTTTTTTAGAAGATTCGTTTTCCTCTCCGGCTCTATACTGTACAACAGGAGTTTCGTCCAAAACTTTTGTAATATCTCCAACCGTCACACCTAAAATTTTTGCCACTTTAGAAAGGATATCCAATGTAATACTATTAACCCCACTCTCGATTCTTGCGTATTTCTGTCTACTGATTCCAATCTGATCAGCAACCTCCTCTTGAGTGAGATTATTTGCACTTCTTAATGCCTTAATACGGCTTCCTAACAATTTATTCATAATTATCCCTCCATTTCTATACACTTACATTTTATCACGTATTTGAGAAAAGTCAATTATGATGTTATGTTTTTGTAACATTCTGCGCAAATTCCCGTTCGTTTTACCCTACATTCACAACCTTAAGCATATTTGTCGTTCCGGATATTCCGATTGGAACACCCGATGTAATCACCGCCAAATCACCTGATTTCAGAAGTCCGGAACATTTTCCTTTGTCTACTGCATGGTCAAACAAAGCAAATACATCTGTTTTCTAATCCAGTAATATTGGACATACACCCCACGACATTGCCATCTGACGCCAGACTCTTTTCGACGTCGTTCCACCGAGAACCGGACATGCCGGGCGGTATCTGGAAATCATACGTGCGGTTCTTCCGGATTTTGTCACCGCAACAATAGCAGAAGCATTCAAATCGTATGCCGTTGTGCAGGTTGCATGACAAACAGCCTCTGTAACATCTGGTTTTTCATGGCGGCCACGATGATAAAAACGTTTTTCATAATCAATATCCGCTTCCGTGCGATTTGCAATCCGCACCATCGTCTGAACCGATTCCACCGGATATTTTCCGGCAGCAGTTTCACCTGAAAGCATAATGGCACTTGTGCCATCGTAAATTGCATTTGCCACATCGGCAACTTCCGCTCTTGTTGGTCTTGGATTTTTCATCATCGAATCGAGCATCTGCGTTGCCGTAATTACCTGCTTGCCTGCTTCGTATACTTTTCCGATAATCATTTTCTGCAAAATAGGAACTTCTTCTTCCGGCAGTTCCACACCCATGTCACCACGTGCAACCATAATGCCGTCCGACACTGCAATAATTCCATCAATATTTTCAACACCCTCGCGGTTTTCGATTTTCGCAATAATATGAATTCCATCACCGCCATTTTCATGCAGAAAAGCACGGATATCTTCAATATCTTTTACAGTGCGCACAAAAGAAGCCGCAATAAAATCTACGTGATTATTGATTCCAAAAATAATATCGCTTTTATCTTTTTCACTCATGTATGGCATATTCAAATGAAGTCCCGGCACATTAACACCTTTGTGGTTTTTCAATTCACAGTCACCGACAACCACGCAGTCAATCTGTGTTTCGTCAACCGCCTCAACAATCATTTCTACCAGCCCATCATCCATCAAAATGCGGGTTCCCGGCTCTACGTCTTCCGGAAGTTGTTTGTATGTGACATATGCCTTTGTCTCATCTCCCAATACTTCATTTGTTACAAGAGAAAACTTTTGTCCCTGTTTCAAATTGACTTTACCATCTTTGAAATCACCAAGTCTAATTTCCGGACCTTTGGTATCCAACAAAGCAGCAATTGGCTTTTGATATTTCTTTCTCAATTCATACAACTTGTCAATTCTTTTTTGCTGTTCTTCATGGCTGCCATGTGAAAAATTCAGGCGTGCCACATTCATACCACTTTCGATACATTGTTCCAAAATACCATCTCTGTCAGTTGCCGGACCAAGTGTGCAAATAATTTTTGTCTTTCTCATGATGCCTCCATAATATTATTTTGCTATCTATTTTTTGTGATAATAGTATCCTCTTTCATTGATATTTCGATTTTTCTTCCCTCTCTTGTATCGATTGCGGCGTGTGCGCTGTTCTTTATGAGTTCTCATCCACCACAAAATCAAAATGGTAATCGCAAGAACAGCAATCACAACAATTCCAACAGTTAATACTTTTTTCCATGGAAAAGGTGCTTCGTTCGCTTTTTCTACCGCATCCACAAACCATTCAGACATATCAATACTGTCATTTAAGGTTGGATTTTTCGCATTTTCATAGTAAATCTCAGCACCGCCCGCTTCTTTTCCATTATAAGTATATGTAATTTTTCCAATTACTTTCTTTGTTGCACTAATCTGCTGTGGTGTATCATAATAAATTACTTTTTTCTGTGCCTTGTCCAAAGTAACACCCTTTGGCAGATAACCCCGGCTCCCTGTTCCACAGATAAAGGACCCGACTGCTGGTTATAATAGGAACTGTATTTGGTAAACAAATCACTTGTATTTACCGTATTATCTGTCGTTGTTCCAATTTCATAGCGTTTGTAATTTTCAAAACAATAATTCAAAATTCTTGTCGTATCAGTATACTCATTAGCATCCGGCGCCGTCCAAGGGGAATTTGGTGCACGCATGATAACAGAAACCAATGTTGTTCCGTTTTTCTTTGCATAAGTTACAAGCGTATAACGACACTTTGATGTATATCCCGTTTTGCCGCCCACGCAGTATTCATACAAATATTGGGTAAATGTGCTTGGATAAAGCATACCATGATGATTATGAAGATAACGTTTTGCATGTTTTTTTGTTTTATTAATGATATAGCGTTTCGTTCCGGTAATTTTTGCAAATGTAGGATTTTTATAGGCTTCCTGTGAAATCAATGCCATATCGTGTGCCGTCGTATAATGATTTGACATCCACAAACCGTTTGCATTTGCAAAATTAGTTCCTGTACATCCGAGTTCTTTTGCCTTTTGATTCATCATCGCAACAAAATTATCAATGCTTCCTGCGACATGCTCCGCCACACCATTACAAGCTTCATTCGCTGACATAAGAAGAATGGCATATAAACTGTCTTCCATTGACAATTTTTCACCCGGCTGAATTTCAATATTAGAAGCACCCGACTCCAAATTTGTCACGGCATTTCTTGAATAAGTAACCGTCTCCGACAACGACGAATTTTCAATAGCAACAAGAGCCGTCATTACTTTCGTAATACTCGCCGGATACTCACGCTTGTCTATATTCTTTTCATATAAAATCGCACCCGACTGAACATCCATTACAATTGCAGATTCTGCAGTAACCGATGGTTTCTTTTTTGCTTCTGAAGTAACGCTTCCTAATAAAAGTCCAATTGCACAAAAAATAAGTGCCGCATATCTTTTTTTCATCTCATGCCTCCAAAAATCATACTATTACTTCTATCATACACGATTTTACCAATTTTTCCAACATCTTATTTGACATAATTTCGATTTATGGTACTATGATGCTATAATTTAAATGTTTACTATATGGAGGATTACTATGCGTTTACGAAATATCAAAGGTTCAAAAGAAGTGATTGCGGCAAGCCCCTATGTCGTTCAGAATCCGGAAGATTACAAAGGAAAATGGTCAGAATTGTTTCACAATAATCATCCTTTGCACATTGAAATCGGCATGGGAAAAGGTCAATTTATTCATACATTAGCTTCCGAAAATCCGAATATCAATTATATTGGCATTGAAATGTATTCGAGTGTTTTGTACCGTGCTTTAGAAAAACAAACCGCAGAGGAAAAACCAAATTTGTATTTTCTGCGATTTGATGCAAAATATCTGGCTGATATTTTTGCCGAACACGAAGTAGACCGGATTTATTTGAATTTTTCCGACCCATGGCCAAAAGATCGCCATGCAAAACGCCGACTGACAAGCGAGGGCTTTTTAAATCTTTATCATACGATTTTAAATCCGGATGGTTATATTCAGTTTAAGACCGATAATAGGGATTTGTTTGATTTTTCAGTTGAAACAGCCGAAAATTCGCCAATTTGGAATATTAAAGAACTTACTTATGATTTACACCACAGTGAATTTTTGCAAGGCAATATTATGACTGAGTATGAGAGCAAATTTGTCGCAGAAGGAAAACCAATCTGTCGGTTTGTTCTTTCCCGCTAATTAGTTGGTAACATAATAGAACCTTTTTCATAGAATAAAGAAAAAGGTTCTATTTTTATGTCTTGTTTTAAACGTATATTATGTCAAAAATTAAATCATGGAAAATGCTCAAAAAAGATACACTGCATCCTCTGCTCCATTGAAGAAATCAAACGATTACTTGGAATCAAAGGTTGAAATATTTTTCTTTTTCAGCTTTTTATCCAAAAACAGTTGCAAAAGATACATAATAACAGCTACTACCGGTACACCAAGGAACATTCCCATCACGCCAAAATAGGCACCGCCAACTGTAATTCCAAAGATAACCCAAAGAGGCTTAATTCCCGTCTGGTCACCCAAAATTTTTGGTCCAAGATACAGACCGTCAAACTGCTGCAAAATCAAAATCATAAGAGCAAAGATAAAGGCATAACGAATATCAATAAACAGATAAATCATAACACCAGGAATTGCACCAATTATCGGTCCGAAATAAGGTATCATATTAGTAATACATACAATCAGACTGAGAAGCAGCGCATACGGCAGTTTCAAAATGGACATTGCAATCAGACAGAGAATTCCGATAATCAGGGAATCAATCATTTTTCCAATCAAAAATCCATTAAAAATGTGGCTGCACTGTTTCATTGTCTCCCAAACTTCCTGCTCTTTCTTTTTCGGAGACAGGGCATATACAACTTTTCTTGCACTTCTTTTCAACTTTTTCATATCCAAAATAATGTAAATGGAAATCACAAGTCCCATCAATACATTATACGACGTCGTCAATAAAGAAGACGAAACATGATAAACATAAGGAATAATCTCAGAGCCATTGCTCATAATTTTCTTATATGCAAATTCCTTGATGTATTCAATTCCTCCACCAAGCCCGATAAACGGAATTTTTTCATTTAATTCCTTCTGGTGTGTAATCATATACTGATATCCATCTTGAATTGTATTCCCGAGTTCACCAATACTTGCCTTTATCTGAGGAATAATATAAATGAGTAAAACGGTGATTACGCCAATTACTACGACATAACTGATGATTACACTAAATGCTTTCTTAATTTTCGCCCCTTTACCAGGTTTCATTCGATTTAGCAGCGAATGGACTCTTTTTACAAGCGGATTAATAAAGCAGGCAAAAAAGAATCCCAATATAAACGGCATCAAAATAGTCAGAAATTTTCCAATAACTGCTAATACAACTCCCCAGTTAGCAATCATTAAAAAGATAATGGCAATAATAGCAACCAAAGCTACAATATACCACATATTCGATACTAATGTTTTCAGAATTTCCAGGCATTTATTTTTTTTCTCCATATATTCCTCCAAGTTTATACAATTTTTTTAAATTATTGCTTGCATTTTGAAATAGAATATTATATAATATTCCTTGCGTGATTGATGAAGCGCCATTAGCTCAGTTGGTAGAGCACCTGACTCTTAATCAGGGTGTCTGGGGTTCGAGCCCCCAATGGCGTACTCCCGAGTCCTTGTTTGGCAGACCTGCAACTGCTGGGTGAGGGCTTTTTTTTGCCCTCATTTTTCTTTATTCAGCAGTCATTGCCTGTTCCAAAGACTGACGTTCTTCTTCCGACAATGTTACAAACACTTCTCCGGATTTTACTTCCTTAATATAAATGTAACATCCCTCTTTGTTACTGTGCATCGAATTCATAATGAATCCATCGTTTTCTTTTGTCAAAAGAGTAAGTACAAAACTCAAAGTTCCGCCAACTTCTTTAAACGCATCATATTTTACCACGCCTACCTTCTGATAAGTCTTCAAAAGGTTTTCGTCAATTATAGCCAAATGCTCATCGACTTCTTTGATTTTACCATTGATATAATCCATATTGGCAAATTTCTTCTGAAATGCTTCTTCCAGACTTTTTCCATCGGAATCACGCATAAACTCATCATATCGTTTTCTCAGTGAGCTGTTCTTTCCTATTAAAATAAGGCAAAGAATCAATAAAATCAGGATTGCTGCAATCGCACCCAGTAAAACAACATCAACACTTAATCCATAATTACTAAACTGAAACATTTTTTTCCTCCTTGTGAACATATGTTCTTTTATTTAAAGTATCCCAAAATCTTTTCTAAGTCGTCCTGTGAATAATACTCAATTTCTATTTTACCTTTATTCTCGGACTTTCGATTGATTCTTACCTTTGTTCCTGTCTTCAACTTCACTTTTTCTTCCATATCATGGTACAAAAAGTCATTAGAAAGTTCTTTTTTCTTTGTTTTCTTCGCCGGCTGATTGATATTTTTCACTAATTTCTCAACTTCTCTTACACTGAGGTGATCTTTTGCAATCTTTTCGGCAATTTCAAGCTGTTTTTCACTATCTTCCAGACCAAGCAGTGCTCTTGCATGTCCACTTGAAATTTCTTCTTCCATTAAAAGTGTCAACACATCATCACTTAATTTTAACAGACGAAGTGAGTTGGTAATAGCAGAACGACTCTTAGAAACTCTCTCTGCCACTTCTTCCTGCTTCAAATTATATTCCTTAATCAAATTTTGATATGCTTTTGCTTCTTCCACCGGATTCAAGTCCTCACGCTGAATATTTTCAATCAGCGCGACTTCCATAATTTCCTGCGGTGAATAATCTTTAATAACAACCGGAACTTCCTTTAATCCCGCTAATTTTGCCGCACGCCATCTTCTCTCACCGGCAATAATTTCAAAATAATCATCTTTCTTTGCTACTACCAATGGCTGAACAATTCCGTGCTGCTTAATGGAATCACTTAATTCCTGTAACGCTTCTTCATTAAAGAATTTACGCGGCTGCTTTTTGTTTGGCTCCACTTCATTAATTTTCAAAATTGTTTCTCCGGTTTTTGAAACCGTATTCTTGTCCTCTTTTACAGCTCTTTGCGTTGCTTTCGGAGGAATCATGGAATCCAGTCCTTTACCCAAACCTGTTCTCTTGACTGCCATAATTATTTTGCACTCCTTTCAATTACTTCCTTTGCAAGTGCCATATATGCCTTTGCTCCGGTTGAGCGGTTATCATACTGTGTAATCGGAAGTCCGTGACTTGGTGCTTCTGCCAGACGAACACCTCTCGGAATAATTGTATCGTAAATTGTCTGGTTCAAATTATTTCGTACATTTTCAATTACCTGCATGGACAAATTTGTTCTTCCATCATACATCGTAAATACAACACCATTAATCGTAAGTTTTGGATTCAATCGATCTTTTACAAGATTGATTGTATAAATAAGCTGGCTCAATCCTCCAATGCATAGTATTCACACTGAATCGGAACCAGTACCGAATCTGCCGTTGTCATAGAGTTAATTGTCAATGTATTCAAAGATGGTGGACAATCAATGATAATAAAATCATATCGATCTTCTACTTCCGAAATAATATCGCGAAGAATATAGTTTCTATCTTCCATATCCATTGTCTCGATTTCAATACCAGCCAAATTTACGTTAGCCGCTAAAACATCCAAATTTTCAAAAACATCTTTCTGAACACATTCATCAAATGAATTATCTCCAATCATCAACTGATACACTGTTGTCTCTAATTCATCCTTATCAATACCAAGTCCACTGGATGTATTTCCCTGTGGATCCATATCTATAATAAGAACCTTTTTCCCTTGTTCAGCAAGGGCAGCGGATAAATTTATCGTTGTCGTTGTTTTTCCAACTCCACCCTTCTGATTTGCAATTGCCATAATTTCGCTCATACTTATCTTTCTCCAATCATAAAACTTATATCTTTATTATCGCTCACGCAATCCTACAGAACATTATATCATTTCGTATAATGTTTGGCTATATATTTTTTCATGTTTCACGTGAAACATCTGTGAATCCTATCCGTGAAATGTTTCACGTGAAACATTTTTATAAAGGTTTTTTCTTTGGTTTACCTTCTTTTCTAGGATACTTACTATTCGTCTCCTCTACTTTTCTGATAAATAATAAGTATCTTTCCTCTTTTTCTCTTAAAGAAAACTTGTCCAAGTGGTCAAACTTAGCTGATAATTCACAAAAAGCATTCTCTGCAAGTTTTACTTCCTCTTCCTGTTTCTTTCCTTTATAAGAAACAAAGTATCCATTAACTTTAGCAAATGGAACACAGTATTCCATAAGGATTGGAAGTTCTGCTACTGCGCGTGAAACAACAAAATCAAATTGATTACGATACATTTCATTTTGTCCGTAAGTTTCCGCTCTTCCGTGAATTGCCGTAACATTGTTGATTTTCAGTTTATCACAAACCTGTTTTAAAAAATCTACTCTTTTGTTTAAAGAATCAAGCAAAACAAATTCACTTTCCGGATTAAGAATAGCTAACACTATTCCCGGAAAACCAGCACCGGTTCCAACATCAAATACTTTATTTTTTTCATTCCATAAAGAATCTTTCATAATTAAAGCGGAATCTAAAAAGTGTTTCCAAACGACATCTTCATATTCTGTAATTGATGTTAAATTCATTTTTTATTTTCTTCCACTAATATTTTGTAATATTCTTTTAATTTATTTTCCTGCTGATCACTCAATTCAATATCAAATTGTTTAAAAATATCTCTCATTTAATCCACCCTCTTTCGATGATACTGTTCTAAGTATGCCGTAAGCACGGAAATATCGGATGGAGAAACACCACTGATTCTCGCTGCCTGTCCAACTGATTTCGGGCGAATATCGGATAACTTTTGAATTGCTTCTAATCGAAGACTTTTAATATCTTCATAATCAATATCCGAAGGAATCTTCTTACTCTCCAGCTTATGGAATTGCTCAACTTGTTTTTGCTGGCGCTTGATATATCCTTCATATTTCAAATTAATATTTACTTCTTCTCTCACTTCTTCCGAAAGTTTCGGACGCTCCTTGTCAATCGGGGCTAACTTATCATAAGATAATTCCGGTCTTCGAATTAATTCTGCAAGACTGATTCCACTAACCAAACGGGTACTCTCATACTCATCTAATAATTTCTGCACTTCCTCGGTATTTCCGACATGCGTATGAAGAACACGGTTAATTTCCTTTTTAATTTGTTCTTCTTTTTCTACAAAATGCTGATATCTCTCCTCTGAAATTAAACCAATCTCATAACCGAGTTTTGTAAGACGTTCATCTGCATTATCCTGACGAAGCAAAAGGCGGTACTCTGCACGAGAAGTCATCATACGATATGGCTCATTTGTTCCTTTGGTAACTAAGTCATCAATCAAAACACCAACATATCCCTGCGAACGATCAATGATAATTGGCTCTTTTCCAAGACATTTTCTTGCGGCATTGATACCGGCAACAAGTCCTTGTGCAGCAGCTTCTTCATAACCGGAACTTCCATTTGCCTGTCCGGCACTAAAAAGACCTTTTACTTTTTTTAACTCTAAAGTCGGTAAAAGTTCCAAAGAATCCAAACAATCGTATTCAATTGCATACGCATTTCTTACAATCTTTGCATGTTCAAGTCCCGGTACCGAGCGGTACATTTTCTCCTGAACATCTTCCGGCAGAGAACTTGACATACCGCCAACATACATTTCATTTGTATAATTTCCTTCCGGCTCAATAAATACTTGGTGTCTGTTCTTATCTGCAAACCGAACAACCTTATCCTCAATTGACGGACAATATCTTGGACCGGTTCCTTTGATATAACCGGAATACAAAGGTGAGCGGTCAAGATTTTCTCTTATTACTTTATGTGTTTCTTCATTTGTATAAGTAAGCCAGCACTTCACCTGTTCTCTTTCCAAATCTTCCGGTTTATTTTCAAAGGAAAAAGGAACTATTTTTTCATCACCGTATTGAGGTTCCATTTTACTGTAATCAATCGTTCTTCCATCCATACGGGCAGGTGTTCCTGTCTTAAACCGACGCATAGAAATACCAAGTTTTTTTAATGAATCGGTAAGATGCGTTGCTGACTGAAGTCCATTTGGTCCGGTATAAACAGAAGTCTCTCCTGTAATACACCTCGCATTCAAATAAGTACCGGTACATAATACAACAACTTTACAAGGATAAATGGTTCCGGTATAAGACTTAACTCCACATACTTTTCCATCTTCTACAATAATATCTGTAATTTCACCCTGCTTGATGGATACACCATCTGTCTCCTCAATCACTTTTCGCATTGCATAACTGTACTCTTTTTTATCTGCCTGTGCGCGCAAAGAATGTACGGCAGGTCCTTTCGACTGATTGAGCATTTTTGACTGGATAAATGTGCGGTCAATATTTTTTCCCATCTCACCACCCAATGCATCAATTTCTCTAACTAAATGTCCTTTCGACGTTCCTCCAACATTTGGATTGCAGGGCATCATTGCAATGCTGTCAACACTGACAGTAAACAATGCTGTCTTGCAGGAAAGACGAGCTAATGCAAGAGCAGCCTCGCATCCGGCATGACCTGCTCCAATTACGATGGCATCAAATTGTTCTGTCATAATTTTCTCTCCTTTATTTTCCCATACAAAAATCTTTAAAGATTTTATTGATGATATCTTCTTCGAGTGTCTCTCCTATAATTTTACCAAGTGACTCATACGCATTTGTTAAATCAATCGCATACAAATCCTCCGGCATACCGAGTTCAATACTTTCTAATACTTTTTCCAGACTATCTTTTGTCTGAACCAAAGCTTCTTTTTGTCTGGCATTGGTAATATATAAATCATCTTTTTCTTCTATTTTTGATTCAATAAATTGTCTCTTAATATAGGATTCCAGTTCATCCAATCCATCTCCCTTTGCAGCGGAAAATGAAATGACATCTTTTCCTGACAAATTACAGATTTCTTGCATACTCAATGTCTGTTGCAAATCCGATTTATTTACTAAAACAACGCCTGTACTGTTTTTGCATAAATCAAGAATTTGATAATCCTCCTTGGATAATTCTTTGCTGCTATCCAGGACTATTATTACAAAATCCGCTTTCTCAAGAGACTCTTTTGTCTTTTTGATACCAATACTCTCAATTTCATTTTCGGTCTCTCGGATTCCGGCTGTATCAATTAAATGTAATAATATATTTCCTATCACAATATCTTCTTCTAATGTATCTCTTGTTGTACCAGGAATATTCGTTACAATCGCACGATTTTCCCGTAGCAGACAATTTAATAAAGAAGATTTTCCTACATTTGGTTTTCCAACAATTACCGTCTGGATTCCTTCTTTCATAATTCTTCCATTGTTACAATTTTCAAGCAAATGATTGGTATCCTTTAACAGTGCCCGCACATGACCTTCAATTGTTTCATCAAAAGAATCCAAAGAAATATGTTCCGGATCATCAAGTGCAGCTTCCAAATAAGCAACATCTTCTAATATTACTTCACGAAGTTTTTGGATTCGATTCTTAATACTTCCTCTCAACTGACTCATCGAATTAAAAAGTGCTAACTCACTTTTCGACTGAATTACATCCATTACAGCTTCTGCCTGTGACAAATCAAGTCGCCCATTTAAAAAGGCACGTTTTGTAAACTCACCCGGCTCTGCAACTCTTACACCATGACGGACTAACAAATCCAAAATCACCTGACAAATATAGTGACCGCCATGACACTGGATTTCTACTACATCTTCCGCCGTATAACTTTTTGGAGCCTTCATAAGAAGTACAAGAACTTCATCTATTTTTTTCGAACCGTCAAAAATAAAACCATACTGAATCGTGTGGCTTTTCTTTTCATTTAAATCAATCAAAGTTCCTTTTTCATTACAAAAAATACGGCTTACAATGGAAAAAGAATTTTCTCCGCTCACTCGAATTACACTAATACTTCCATTTTTCGATGATGTAGCAATTGCGGCAATTGTCTCCTGCTCAAACATAAAAACTCCTTTTCTTTGTCAAAAAAGGCTGAATCCTAAGAATCAGCCTTTCACACTTTTCTCTCAATCTTTCTTTTCCTGATATGGTCTCTTGCGGTCACGGGAATAATTATTGTTTCTTCTCCGATAATTATTTCTTCTTGGAAGTTCTGAAGCAAATTCCCGATTTAAAGTAACAACCACCTTACGATGTGGCTCTTCACCTTCGCTATGTGTATCCACATATTTATCAGCCTGTAATTCCGCATGAATAATTCTTCTCTCATATGGATTCATCGGCTCTAAGAAAGCAGGACGTCCTGTCTTCTTAACTTTGCTTGCCACATTTCTCGCCAGATTTTCAATTGTTTCTTTTCTTCTCTGACGATAATTTTCCGTATCAATCTTAATCTTCGTATAAGTATCTTTATTTTTATTTGCAACAAGAGAAGTCAAATACTGAAGGGAATCCAAAGTCTGTCCGCGTTTTCCGATTAACATACCCATCTCAGTACCCTTCAACTCGATGCGGATTTCATTTTCCACTTCATCAAACTCTGTTTCAATCTCTACATCTAATTTCATAGCCTGGAATGTTTTTGCTAAAAAGTTCTTAACCGTATCAACTACATTCTCTTTTTTGCGAACACGGATAACTGCCGGTTTACTAAACAAACCTAAAATTCCACTTTTTTCTTCTTCAACTACTTCATATTCAATCTGGTCACTCGTTGTTTCCATCTGGATTAAAGCATTTGTCAAAGCTTCATCTGCTGTTTTTGCAGAAAACTCTTTCCACTCTTCCATCTTAAATTCCTCCTATTTTTTATCTTTCTTTCCAGAAAGCATGTGTGCATATCCCGCAATACTGCCGGAATCAAAATCTTTGTTTACATGAGTCTGAACCTCTTCCTCTTTGGAAGATGAATCAGCGGTATTTTGATAAGCGGAAGCAGATTTAATTCCTGCTGTTTTCTTTTTCGCATACTCTTCCATCTGACGATTCATGGCTTCACGTTTTGCACTTTTCTTCGTTGCTTTACCTTTATTCTTTTCAATCAATTCATCCAAAGAAATACTGTCTACTTTGCGGTTAATCAAAATAGCCTGTACAATTCTAAACAAACTACCAATAATCCAGTAAATACCAATACTTACGTCAAAGGAAAGACAGAAAAATCCGGACATAACAGGCATCATATAGTTCATCATCTTCATAGAACTCTGCATCTGGTCCTGCTCACCAGCATCTGTTTTTACCTGAATCAGTTTTGTATTAATAAACTGAAGAACCATAGCCAAAATCGGAATCAAAAATACCAAAATTCCGGCATATGGATAATTTGCTCTGTCTTTAAATAAAGACATCGGAGATTCATTAACCAAAAGTCCTAAAAATTTATAAGCTTCCGGATTTTCTTTCATCGAACCAATTCCATTTACATAATATGGAATGTTACGAATGACATTATACAAAGCAAAAAGAATCGGCATTGTTATCAAAAGAGGAAGACATCCACCAAACGGACTAATTCCATATTTTGCATAAATATCCTGCGTCTCCTGATTCATCTTCATCTGGGATGCCTGATCTTTTTTATTCTTGTATTTCTTCTGAATTGCTTTAATCTCCGGGTTAATCTTATTCATCAACCGGGATGATTTCTGCTGTTTTGCGTTGAGAGGATACATAAGAATATATACAAATAATGTAAATATTACAATACACCAACCAACATTATGCACTCCTAATAAATGGTACATACACCAGTCGATGCCATTCATAGCCAACCCCAATAACTGATTCAACCAACCTAATGGGAACATATTTTCCTCCTAATACTGTTTACGGCACAGGATCATAACCACCTTTGTGAAAAGGGTGGCATCTTAAAATTCTTTTTATAGCCAAAAAACCACCTTTTCCTGCACCATACTTTTTGATTGCCTGAGCAGCATACTCAGAACAACACGGTGTATAGATACAGGAAGGTGTTCTTTTCAATGGTGATATATATTTTTGATAGATGTGTATCACAGCTAATAAAATTTTCTTCACACAATCACTTCATTTCAATATTCCATGTATTTTCAATAAATGAAAAACTGCGCCGTCTACTTCTTTAAAATTCTTATTTTTTACATCTTTTCGGGCAACAATAATAATTCGGTTACCCTCTTTCACCAATGCGTCATTCTTACGAACGGATTCTCTTAACAATCTGGTGATGTGATGACGCACAACACTGTTACCAACTTTCTTACTTACAGAAAAGCCGTAACGACTGGGACCACTCTCCCCTGTTTTAACATACATAACCAGATACTTATTTGCTTTCGATCTACCTTGCTTGTAGACCTTTTGAAATTCAGGATTTTTTCCTAATTTTTCAAACATTTTCTTTTCCTCATCAGGGAGAAGAAAAGGTCAGTAAAAATCTGACCTTATGCAGACAATTTCTTTCTTCCCTTAGCTCTTCTTTTGGCAAGCACTTTTCTACCATTTGAAGTGCTCATTCTTTTACGAAAACCGTGAACTTTCGAACGCTGTCTCTTTTTTGGCTGATATGTCATCTTCATTTTGCATACACCTCCTTTATAAAATAATAACGAAATCCGTATCAAGCCTAATTATATTATCATATATTCCAATAGTCAAGCAGTTCTTTGCGTTTATCAACAATTTTTTCTAAAATCATGTCAATAAAATTTGCTTTTGCCTCTTATTTGTAGTACAATAAAAACGTATGATTTTACCCAAATTCAATTTTTATTAGGATAGGCAGGAAATTTAATGGAAAATGAAATTAAAGACAAATGGAACGAAATAATTACATATATGAGGGATACTTATAATATCAACGGCGTTCTTTTTCGTACATGGATTAATCCACTTACAATTGTTTCTTGTGATAATGACACAATTATCCTTGCAATTGATGAAAAAGAACAGGGCGATATCCTTGGCTTAATCGAAAAAAAATACAAAGTTGCTTTTCAGGTATCCATCGAAGTTATTACAAATCATCAACTGGATGTCCGTTTTATTTATCAAAATGAGATGGATGCGAAAGGAGTTTCTTCCTATAATAAAGAGGAAATGCTGGAAGAAAAATATCCATTCTTAAAACAAGGTCATTCCTTTGATACATTTGTCGTAAGTAACAGTAACAACATTGCTTATAATGCTGCTGTAGCAGTTGCCGAGAATCCAAACGGCCAGTTATATAATCCATTATTCTTATATAGTGGTCCGGGACTTGGAAAAACTCACCTGATGCATTCGATTGCCAGATACATTTTGGAGAACCATCCGGAATACAGCGTTATGTATACAACCAGTGAGAATTTTATGAACAATGTTGTCGATGCCATTCGTACGAATCGAAAGACACAGGATACTGCTGCTACTTCAAACTTGCGAAAGAATTACCGAAACGTTGATGTACTTCTCATCGATGATATTCAGTTCATCATTGGTAAAGACAGTACACAGATTGAGTTCTTTAATACCTTTGAAGCTTTGTACCAGTCCGGAAAGCAGCTTGTCATTTCCAGTGATAAGCCGCCAAGTCAGATGGAGCACTTGGACATGCGTTACCGCTCCCGATTTACTTCCGGTATGACAATTGATATTCAGCCACCTGATTATGAGATGAGTATGGCGATTTTAAGAAACAAACAAGAAAATTCTGATATTCAATTGAATGAGGAAATTCTTGATTATATCGCTACAAACATAAAATCCAATATTCGTATCTTAGAGGGTGCTTATAATAAAATTCTTCTTTTTGCAAGATTTACAAAGCCAAAAGATAACAAGATTGATTTAAATATGGCAAAAGAAGCATTAAAGGATTTTATCTCGCCAAATGAAAATATGGTAATTACGGCAGATTACATTATTGATATTGTAGCCGACCACTTTAACTTAGATAAGGAAGCGATTCTTTCTGAGAAGCGGACCAAGACTGTTTCGATTCCGAGACAGATATGTATGTATTTGTGCAATGAATTAACAAATCTTACACTTACGGAAATTGCTGTAAAGCTCAAAAGATCGAACCATTCAACAGTTATCCACGGTGTTCACAAAATTGAACAGGATATTCTCGTTGATAAAGAGTTAGAAGAAACCATTAATGTGTTAAAGAAAAAGCTCAATTCTTGATAACTTGTTGATAACTGTATTTTTTACGTCAATAACTATTTAATAACCTGTTGATTGTGAAAATTGTCATTTTTTTCATAGACATTCATTCACAGTAACAAACAAGTTATAAAAACTTACACATAAAGGTTAAACCACTTAAATTAAGGGCTTGTAAGACTTGTCCACAAATAAACAGCCCCTAATACTATATACTACTAGCTAATACTTTAATTTATTATGTTTACGGAAGGAAAGGAGTTATTCACAATATGAAGTTTACCTGTACCAAAACGAATTTTAACAATGGAATTAACATTGCCCTAAAAGCAGTACCGGGAAAAACAACGATGCCAATTTTGGAATGTGTTGTAATTGAAGCAAAAGGAGATATGGTAAAGCTGACTACGAACGATATGCAGCTTGGCATTGAGACAAAAATACCTGCAGAGATTGAACAGGATGGTATCATTCTTGTTAATGCAAAAATGATTTCTGAAATTGTTCGCCGTCTTCCGGATGATGATGTGAATTTTGAAGTTGATGAGAATAATAACATTCTCCTGTTTTGTGGAAAATCCAAGTTTAATATTCCGGGTATTCCTCATGATGAATTTCCGATGCTTCCAAAAATTGAAGCGGATAAGACAATTCACATTTCGCAGTTTACTTTAAAGGAAATGATAAGACAGACCATTTTCTCAATTTCCGATAATGAAAGTAATAAGATTTTGACCGGTGAATTGTTTGAGATTAATGGGGATGAATTTAAGATTGCTTCTCTTGATTTAGTAAGAGTTTCAATTCGTAAGATTCACCTGAAAGAAAGTTATGACCCGATTAAGGTTGTTATTCCGGGTAAAACATTGAGTGAAGTGAGTAAAGTTTTAAATGGTGGAATGGATGATGAGGTTTCAATTTCATTTTCCAAAAACCACGTACTTTTCGAGTTTGATGAGACGGTTGTTGTATCCCGCCTGATTGAAGGAAACTTCTACAACATCGACCAGATGTTAAAGACAAATTATGAGACAAAAGTTAAAATCAATAAAAATGAATTATACGGATGTATCGACCGTGCTACTCTCCTTCTTCGTGAAGCAGAGAAAAAACCGGTGATTCTTCACATCAAAGAAGACGAAATTCAGATGGAGATGAATACCAAAATAGGTTCGATGGATGAAGAAGTGACGGCTGAAAAAGAAGGAAAAGATTTAGTCATTGCTTTCAATCCAAAATATATTAATGATGTATTAAAAGTAATTGATGATGAGGAAGTGACTTTGTATTTGTTTAATGCAAATGCTCCTTGCTTTATCAAGAATGAAGAAGAATCCTATATTTACCTGATTTTGCCGGTAAATATGAATTAGAAATGAGGATGTTATGCAGGAAATAACGATTAAGGATGAGTTTATCAAACTGGGTCAGGCTTTGAAACTGGCGGGACTTGTCGGTTCCGGAGTAGAAGCAAAAGTAGTGATTCAGGATGGTGAAGTAAAAGTAAATGGTGAAGTGGATGTAAGAAGAGGAAGAAAATTACATCCCGGCGACTGTTTTGAATTTGAAGGAAATGAAGTAAAGGTAACATCTGTATGATATTAAAGTCCATTGAAATGAGTAATTTTCGTAATTATGAAAGAGAAGAATTTCATTTTCATGAAGGAACGAATGTGTTGTACGGTGATAATGCACAGGGAAAAACGAATGTGCTGGAAGCCATTTACCTTGGAGGCACGACAAAGTCGCACAAGGGAAGCAAAGATTCGGACATGATTATGAAAGGAAAAGACGAAGCTCATATTCGATATTATGTAGAAAAGAAGCAGTGTACTTATAAAATCGAAATTCACATGCGTCGGGGAAAGACAAAGGGAATTGCGATTGACGGGCTGCCAATTGGAAGCAGTAAAGAGTTGATGGGATTATCCCACATTATATTCTTTTCGCCGGAAGATTTAGGAATTATTAAGGATGGACCGGAGCAGAGACGAAGATTTATGGATATGGAATTGTGTCAGTTAGATAAGGCATATCTTTATTACCTGACACAGTATAAAAAAATATTAAAACAGAGAAATGCGCTGCTTAAGCAAATTCAGAAAAACAGTGAATTGAAAGATACGCTGGAAATCTGGGACAAACAACTGGTAGAAAATGGAATCCGGATTATACAAATCAGGGAACAGTTTGTAGAAGAAGTAGCAGCCATTATGAAACAAAAACATTTCAACCTGACAGGTGGTCTGGAAGAAATGGAAGTAATTTATAAGCCAAACTGCAAGGCAGATGATTTTGCCACACGCTTATTTATAGAGAGTGAAAGAGATATTTTACTTGGTACTACTACCGTGGGACCTCATCGTGATGACATGCAGTTTTTTATTAACGGACAGGAAGTAAAGGTTTACGGTTCGCAGGGACAAAAAAGAACATCGGCTTTGTCGCTGAAGATGGCGGAAATCGAAATTGTAGAGAAAACAATCGGAGAAAAGCCAATTCTTTTATTGGATGATGTTCTGTCTGAACTGGACCGAAATCGTCAAAACTATTTATTGGAAAATATAAAAGGAATTCAGACGATTATTACTTGTACCGGATTAGAAGAGTTTGTAAAAAATGGAATAAACATTAATCAGACATTTGAAATTGTTCAAGGAAAAATTAATGGCAATTGAGAAGATGGAGGTTTTTCATGAGTGAAGAAAAAAGAAGTAGTATATGGAGCTGACCAAATACAGATTTTGGAGGGGCTTGAGGCAGTAAGAAAAAGACCGGGTATGTACATTGGAAGTACATCGGAGAGAGGTCTTCATCATTTGGTATATGAGATTGTCGATAATGCAATTGATGAGGCATTGGCCGGTTACTGTGATGAAGTCCAGGTATTTATTAACAAAGATAATTCGATTACAGTTATTGACAACGGACGAGGAATCCCGGTTGGAATTAATCATAAAGCGGGAAAACCGGCGGTCGAAGTTGTATTTACCGTGCTGCATGCCGGTGGTAAATTCGGCGGTGGTGGATACAAAGTATCAGGTGGACTTCACGGTGTAGGTGCATCGGTTGTAAATGCATTGTCTGACTGGCTGGAAGTTGAAATTTATCAGGATGGAAAAAAATACATCCAGCGATATGAAAAAGGAAAAACAATGTATCCGTTAAAAGAAATCGGTACGACAGATCAGAGAGGAACAAAAGTTACGTTCTTACCGGATGAAACAATTTTTACGGAAACAACAGAATACAGTTTTAACATTTTGAAGCAGAGACTTCGTGAAATGGCATTTTTGACTAAGGGAATCAAAATTATTTTGACAGATTTAAGAAAAGAAGAACCTTATTCAGAAACATATCATTATGAGGGCGGAATTAAAGAGTACGTTCAGTACTTAAACAAAAATAAAGAACCTTTGTATGAAGATATCATTTACTGCGAAGGACAAAAGGGCGATGTTGTGGTAGAAGTAGCATTCCAGCACAATTCAGCTTTCAATGAAGGATGTTATAGTTTTGTAAATAATATCACAACGCCGGAAGGTGGTACTCATCTGGCAGGATTTAAAAATGCGCTTACGAAAACGTTTAATGATTATGCGAGAAGCCAGAAGATTTTAAAAGATGCAGATCCAAACTTAAGTGGAGAAGATATCCGCGAAGGTTTGACGGCAATTATCAGTATTAAGATTCCGGAGCCGCAGTTTGAGGGACAGACCAAACAAAAGTTAGGAAACTCTGAGGCAAGAGGAGCTGTTGACAATGTTGTGAGTGAACAGCTGACATATTTCTTAGAGCAGAACCCGACAATTGCCAGATTGATTTGCGATAAAGCATTACTTGCTCAGCGTGCCCGCGACGCGGCGCGCAAAGCGCGCGATTTAACACGCCGTAAAACGGCGTTAGAGGGAACCAGTCTTCCGGGTAAGTTAGCAGATTGTAGTGACAAAAATCCGGAAAACTGCGAGATTTACATCGTAGAGGGAGATTCCGCCGGTGGCAGCGCAAAAACGGCGCGTGACCGCGCAACACAAGCGATTCTTCCACTTCGTGGAAAAATCTTAAATGTAGAAAAGGCACGCCTTGATAAAATTTTGGTGAATGCAGAAATTAAAGCAATGATTACAGCATTTGGTACCGGAATTTCAGAAGATTTTGATATCAGCAAACTGCGTTACCATAAAATCATTATCATGACCGATGCCGATGTCGATGGTGCACATATTGCTACGCTGCTTTTAACATTTTTGTACCGCTTTATGCCGGAGCTGATTCGTCAGGGTTATGTTATCTGGCTCAGCCGCCTTTGTATAAAATTGATAAAAATAAAAAGTCCTATTATGCATACAGCGATGAAGAGTTAAATGCAACACTTGAAGAAATTGGACGTGATGGAAACAACAGCATTCAGCGTTACAAAGGTCTTGGTGAGATGGATGCTGAACAGTTGTGGGATACAACAATGGATCCGGAGAAACGTATTTTACTTCAGGTTACAATGGATGAGGAACAGTCTTCAGAAATTGATTTAACATTCAATGTATTAATGGGAGACAAAGTAGAACCACGAAGAGAATTTATTGAGAAAAATGCGAAGTATGTTAGAAATCTCGATATTTAGGAAGGAGTAATGAAATGGACGAAAATATTTTCGACAAAGACAGTTTTGATGCAATCAAACCGGTGGATTTGAAAGAAACAATGGAAACTTCCTATATCGATTATGCGATGTCGGTTATTGCTTCCCGTGCACTGCCGGATGTCAGAGACGGATTGAAACCGGTACAAAGACGTATTTTGTATGCAATGATTGAATTAAATAACGGACCGGACAAGCCACATCGTAAGTGTGCCCGTATCGTCGGTGATGCCATGGGTAAATATCATCCACATGGTGACAGCTCAATTTACGGTGCTTTGGTTAATATGGCGCAGGAGTGGTCGACTCGCTATCCGCTCGTCGACGGCCACGGAAACTTTGGTTCCGTCGATGGTGACGGTGCTGCCGCCATGCGTTACACCGAGGCAAGATTAAGTAAAATTTCGATGGAAATGCTTTCCGATATTAACAAAGATACGGTTGATTTCATGCCGAACTTTGATGAGACTGAAAAAGAACCGGTTGTGTTGCCATCCCGTTTTCCAAACTTATTAGTAAACGGTACCTCCGGTATTGCAGTAGGTATGGCGACAAACATCCCTCCTCACAATCTGACGGAGGTTATAAATGGTGTCGTAAAAATCATTGATAATCAGGTGGATGAAGGAAGAGAAACCGATTTAGATGAAATTATGGAAATCATCAAAGGACCGGATTTTCCAACAGGTGCCACAATTCTTGGACGCCGTGGAATCGAAGAAGCGTATCGTACCGGTCATGGAAAAATCCGCGTGCGTGCGGTTACTGACATTGAGCCTATGGCAAATGGCAAGAACCGGATTATCGTAACGGAACTTCCTTACATGGTAAATAAAGCAAGACTGATTGAGAAAATTGCAGAACTTCATAAAGATAAACGAATTGATGGAATTACAGAACTCCGCGACGAATCGAGCCGTGAGGGAATGCGTATTTGTGTTGAGTTACGAAAAGATGTGAATGCAAATGTAATTTTGAATCAGCTTTATAAACATACACAAATGCAGGATACCTTTGGTGTCAATATGTTAGCACTTGTAAATAACGAGCCGGTTGTCATGAATCTTTTGCAGATGCTTCAGTATTATTTGAAACATCAGGAAGAAGTCGTAACAAGAAGAACAAAATATGATTTGAACAAGGCAGAAGAAAGAGACCATATTTTAAAAGGATTATTGATTGCGCTTGATAACATTGATGAGGTAATCAAAATTATCCGTGGTTCGGAAAGTGCTGCTTTAGCGAAAGAACGCTTAATTGAGAGATTTGGACTGGATGATGTGCAGGCGCAGGCAATTATTGATATGCGTCTTCGTGCACTGACCGGTTTGGAGCGCGAAAAATTAGAGACTGAGTATGCCGAACTTCAGAAAAAAATTGCTGAATATAAGGCTATTCTTGCAGACAAAAACCTGTTACTTGGTGTAATCAAAAAAGAGATTCTTTTGATTCGTGATAAGTACGGTGATGAGAGAAGAACTTCAATTGGATTTGATGAATTCGATATTTCCATGGAAGATTTAATTCCGGTTGAAAATACGGTAATTGCCATGTCACACCTTGGTTATATTAAGAGAATGACAATTGACAATTTCAAAAATCAGCACCGTGGCGGCAAAGGTATCAAGGGAATGCAGACCATAGAAGAAGATTATATTGAAAATCTGTTTATGGCGACAACACATCATTATCTGATGTTCTTTACCAATTTAGGTAAAGTGTACCGTATGAAAGCCTATGAAATTCCGGAGGCGAGCCGGACATCGAGAGGTACTGCAATTATTAATCTTTTGCAGTTACTTCCGGATGAAAAAATTTCGGCTGTAATTTCCATCAAAGAATTTGAAGAGGATAAATATCTCTTCATGGCAACAAAAGATGGTACAGTCAAAAAAACACCGATTTTAGAGTATGCAAATATCCGTAAAACCGGTTTACAGGCAATTACTCTGCGCGATGGAAATGAATTGATTGAAGTAAAAGTAACGGATAACAACCGTGACATTTTCCTTGTAACAAAGAGAGGACAATGTATCCGTTTCAATGAAAAAGATGTGCGTACAACAGGCCGTACATCAATCGGTGTGCGAGGCATGAAGATTGATGAGAGCGACGAAGTAGTTGCTATGCAGATGGATATACAGGGACCAAACCTTTTAATGGTTTCTGAGTTTGGTATGGGTAAACGTACAAGCATCGATGAATTTGCTCCGCAGTTTAGAGGCGGTAAAGGTGTAAAATGTTATAAAATTACAGAAAAAACCGGAAATGTAATTGGCTGTAAAGCAGTTGAACCGGGAACAGAAATTATGTTAATTACAACGGAAGGAATTATTATCCGAATTGGCGTGGATGATATTTCACAGCTTGGACGAGTTACTTCCGGCGTTAAACTGATGAATTTAGATAGTTCCAAAGATATCCGTATCGCCAGCATTGCCAGAGTGCATGAGGAAGAGACGGACGAGGACGAAACAGAAGAAGAGTCATCAGAGAGTGAGGAATAAAGATGAGGACGATTCATACAGATGAAATAACAAAGTGCATCAAGGAAATGTGTATGCAGGTAAATGTAGATTTGTCACCGGATGTAAAAAATGCTTTGTTAGCCGGAAAACAGAAGGAAGAATCACCAATTGGAAAACAGATTTTGGAGCAGTTAGAGCAAAATCTAGAGATTGCTAAGAAAAGCCAGATTCCGATTTGTCAGGATACCGGTATGACAGTTGTATTTTTACGTATCGGACAGGAAGTTCATATTGATGGAGATTTTCTGGAAGATGCGGTGAATGAAGGAATCCGCCAGGGATATTCGGAGGGATATCTGCGCAAATCGGTTGTATCGGACCCGATTTTAAGAGAAAATACAAAGGATAATACACCGGGTGTTATTCATTATGAAATTGTTCCGGGAGACAGATTGGAAATTACAGTTGCTCCAAAAGGATTTGGCAGCGAGAATATGAGTCGTGTCTTTATGTTAAAACCGGCAGATGGAATCGAAGGTGTCAAACAGGCAGTTATCCGGGCAGTAAAAGACGCCGGTCCAAATGCCTGTCCTCCTATGGTAATTGGTGTAGGAATTGGCGGCACTTTTGAAAAATGTGCTCTTTTGGCAAAGAAAGCTCTGACACGTGAATTAGGAAGCCATTCAGAAATTCCATATGTGAAAGATTTTGAAATTGAGGTTTTAGAAGCCATCAATAATCTTGGAATTGGTCCGGGTGGATTAGGAGGCCGTGTTACAGCAATCGGATTAAATGTCGAAACCTATCCGACACATATTGCCGGACTTCCGGTTGCCGTAAACATTTGCTGTCATGTAAATCGCCACATTACAAGAGTGTTATAAAAAGGAGAAGGTTTTCATGGATAAATATATAGAGACACCACTGACAAAGGAGAAGGTAAAAGAACTTCATGCAGGAGATTACGTGTATATAACGGGAACAGTATATACAGCGCGTGATGCTTTGCCCATAAACGGATGGTGGAACAAAAAGAGCAGGGAATGGAACTTCCTTTTATAATGAAAGACCAGATTATCTATTATTTAGGACCTACTCCAAATAGAGAAGGCCAGGTGATTGGTTCTGCCGGTCCGACAACCAGCAGCCGCATGGATAAATATGCGCCGACTCTTCTTGACGAAGGATTAACCGGGATGATTGGAAAAGGAAAAAGAAGTGAAGCGGTTATTGATTCCATGAAAAAAAATACAGCTGTATATTTTGCAGCTGTAGGAGGTGCCGGAGCACTTCTGTCAAAGTGCATCAAAAAAAGCGAAGTAATTGCCTATGATGATTTAGGAACAGAGGCAATCCGCAAATTGTATGTAGAAAATTTACCGGTTATCACTGTAATTGACTGCGACGGAAATAACCTATATGAAACAGCACCTGAAAAATATAAAAGAAGTCATTGACAAACATTATATTTTTTGATAAAATATTGCTTGCACTGAAAAAGTGCGGCGAATTGAA